>Ga0154006_1000144_pt1 | contig 23309 bp, 20 predicted proteins | sample TSFL090MetaG_FD_104747 | JGI IMG/M metagenome (GOLD analysis project Ga0154006, IMG submission 104747) | Attine ant fungus gardens microbial communities from Florida, USA - TSFL090 MetaG | ecosystem: Host-associated > Fungi > Mycelium > Unclassified | place: USA: Florida, Wakulla State Forest...
CATTCATCCCATGAACTCATTTACTGTTTCCAGTCCAAAAGGTCATTGCCTGGGTTCAAGGCCTATATGGGGGGTGCGTCTGGTGTCAAGCAAGAATGGAGTCTGCTGGGTGGAGGCATGCACATGGTTATTGTGCTGGAATTCTACCATAGGCAACAGATTGTACCAGTTGTCTTGTTTTTTGTTGACAAAGAGCTATAGGTATTGGTTGAGCTCTTGGTTGACATGCTCTATCTGTCCATCAGTTTGCAAATGCCAGGCCATAGAGAACACTAATCAAATTCCTAGCAGTCTAGAGTTCTCTGGTGAAACGTACCACAAACTGGGGTCTACAGTTCATGTTGAAGCAGCCCATGGAGCTTCTATACATGGTGGAGGAACAGTTATATGCATCAGAATAAAGTAGGCTTTCTTTGACATAGAGTCTACTACTATTATGACAGTGTTGCATCAAGAGGACTTGGGGAGTTCCACTACAAAATTTATGCTGAGGGTATCCCATTTCACCTCTGGTATAGAGAGTGAATGCAATTTTCTGACTAGAGGGTGTCTCATTGCTTTTGTGTGGAGGCATAGATCACAGATGCTAACATACTATCTAATATACCTAGATATCTAGGGCCACCAGTAGTTGTGGGACATCAGCTCTAGCACCTTCCACCTTCTGGGGTGTCTGGCAATCTTTGTATCATGATACAGGGCTACTATCTTTCTATGCAGGTCTGGGGTCTAGGAGACATAGATCTTTCTACAGAAGCAGAGCAGGCTATCAACGTCTGACCACTCCAAAGAGTGCACTATCCTACTCAAGGACTTCTTCAGTTCTAGAGTGGCCCTGGCTATGGGCTCTCCTTGGTCTCCAGAGCAGTTACTCTTGCAGACTTCAGCCAGGATGTTGCATTTGACCCTAATTAGCTCTAGTCCTTCAAGAGCACAGATGGCCAGGAGTTCTAGGCACAAAAAAACAATGTTTTTGTTGTCCAAACAGCTGTTGCTGTGGTTGGGTCTCCAAAAGAGCGTGTCTGGCTTATCCATAGATTGTTCCAGATGATAGCAAAGAGTGAAGTCAAAGTGAGCTAGGTATAAGGACTAGCATGCCTGCCTCCGGATCAGTTTTCTTGCCATTATGAAATACTCTAGGTTTTTGGGGCTGGTCTAGATCTGTACTGGATTAGCTGCCTTTTCAAGGAAATGTCTCCATTCCTCTAGTGTGCAGATAATGGCCAGTATCTCTTTGTCATGGATCTTGTAGTTTCTTTTCACTAGAAACAGGAACTTGCTGTAGATGTCTGCTGTGGACTGTTGAGATAGAATGGCGTCTGTGGCAAAGTTAGAGCTATCTGCCTCAATACAGAAAGGTTCTGAGTCTTGAGGTGAAATCAGCACTGGAGTGGTGATTACTGCCATTTTGAGGGCCTCAAAGGCAGTTTGCTCTTGATCATTCTACTCCCATGCCTTATCAGAAGCTTAGTGAAGTACTTAGTTTTGCAAAGCTAGAAGATAAGCTGGGAGATGAATGGAAGTGGGTATTGATTCTTGACTGTTATGGTGTTCAGGGCATGATAATTCTATACTAGCTGAAGAAAGCTGTCCTTCTTTTTGATAAAGAAAACTGGAGTGGCCATAGATAACTTAGAGAGACAGATGCGACTAGTGCACAGGTTTTCATCCGGAAATGCGTCTAGCTCAGTTTGTTCCACTGGAGATAAGGGATATATCTTTAATAACTTAGGATTGGACCCCAGAATCAACTCAATAGTGTGGTTCCAACAGCAGTGTTCTGGAAAAATGTCCTTGGTAAAGACAAACTTGAGCTCTAGGAGTATCTACATTACAAACAGGTGATCTCTAAGTTTCCAGTCTCTACCATCAGTACCAGAGGGAGAGGGGTCATCTACATTGTCTTCCAAGAGCAAAAGGGAAGGTCTATCTCTGTACAAATCAACAGTGTGGAGTTCTGCTTTTTTCTGCTGTATCTGCTCCTTGCATAGGACGCAATTGTCTTTACAGTGTTAAGGGCAGCATGTCATTTCAACCTTACTGGTCTTCCAATTAATCTTCAGATTATGGTCCTTTAGCCAGTTATATCCCAGGATCAAATCTTGCTTTTCAAGGCCTAAGATAGTAAATAGCATTCTTTCTGAGTGAGTACTATACTGCAGAAGGATATTCACTATTTTAGAGATTTTACTAGCTTTGTTTAGAGAGCTATCTATATTGAAGACAAAGATAGGGCATGTGACTGTTTGGGTATTCAATCCCTTAGAGTAGACAAAGCTTTAGTTTATAAAACTTTCTATAGCTCTACTATCTAGGAGAGCTTTCATGGAGTGGAGCTCACTTGTATCTGTGGTATTTAGTTTTACAGCAAGCTGTAGGGAGGTTCTATGTGTATCTAATACACTGGCGGAGAGTCGGATGGGTAGTCTTCTTTTCCACTTTGGTCTCTGGAGGAAGGATTGTGTTTAGGAGAGCTTTCATGGAGTGGAGCTCACTTGTATCTGTGGTATTTAGTTTTATAGCAAGCTGTAGGGAGGTTCTATGTGTATCTAATACACTGGCGGAGAGTCGGATGGGTAGTCTTCTTTTCCACTTTGGTCTCTGGAGGAAGGATTGTGTTAGAATAGTAGCTGTGATTACCACTATAACATCATAGCTTAATAACCATCTTATTTGATAGATTAAGCTTTAGAGTTACCATCAGACCTCAGTAATCATTTTTGATGACTATTATAATTAGAAACACTGGAGCAGTCCTTTCAAGGGCAATGCCATTAGAGTATCTAGGAAAAAGGGAATATCCAAGACTAAAGAGAAAGGTCAGGAGTATAGGAGAATAGGATAGAGGAGTCAAGAAAGTTGGAATTGGAAAGATTGATGAAGATATTGACCTTGAGAGCAGGTTATTTACACTAGCTTTAAAGCTCCTCAAGCTACACTTAAAGACCAGATTCAACAAATAGACATAAAAGAAGACCAGGTAGGAGGATTAAGAGAGATAGAGAGCATTGGCTATATGATCGGAAGAAGACTCTGCTTCATCATTCCACTTTCTACTATAATAGGTTGTTGGAATGTTTCTTTTGTTTTCTTAATTGTTAATTCTATGATTTATAATCCTAATATATACTCTAGAGGTATAGAAGGGCCTAATAACAAGTTACCTCTATTATCTCCCTCTCTCTGTCACTTTAGAGCTCTATTGCTGTTTTTGAGTAACTGAGTTTTTCTATTTGTTTTCTTTATAAAAAAGTCTGTACAAAACATCCCTCAAGAGGATATCTCACTTTGAGGAGAACTTGGGTATTCACTCAACTAGAAGTTTAACCACTTGCTATGTATTTTCAGAGTAGGTTTCCAACTGTATGGTCAGTTGAAATAGAGCCTATACAAGATCATAGGAGCTCTAGGCAGTGCTGCTGTATTGATGGCAAACTAGGCTGCTAGACTAGTTTGAGAAGGATAGTGTCATGGTATAAGACAAACATGCACTCTCAAGATCTACAATCAACTAGGGCTTGCTTGAGAGAATACTAAAAATACTATATTTCTCTAGTTTTTACTGTATTTTTGACATTTATTATTGTTTGTGAGCTCTCTCTCTTTTGATTTACCTTCTCTGTACCTACTTGTTTATATACAACTATAAAATAGTTTGGAGATTCTGTCTCTCTGACCTGTCATTTTACCCTTGTATTCTCTTTTATCCCCATCACTGTAAGAGGACTATACTAAGTTGCACTCCTGACACACTAGTAGTAGCCCACCAGAGTAATCCTGAACTAATTGAATGATAATTACCTAACATTTAGTTAGTTGTCTACCTCTGCATTCCAGACCCTGATCCTTAAAATGTCCTATAGCTAAGGGAAGTTGTATATATAGTATAAAGTACTCTTTCAGGAGCCTCATTCTATTCTCTGAGAATTTTCCTAGAAGATGAGCTGTAACATACTCTGGAGTATAATTATAGACTAAGAATTCTCCTGAAAGCTCCGCTCTGATTGTCCTCATAGCAGAATAGAATCTCCTGAACAGAACCTTGGAAAAATGCAGTGGACAGTCTCTATCCAGTTGCCCTCTACTACCCACACCCAACCCTCTGTACCTCCACTCCATACAGATGTCATATGCAGACACTCTCTAGAGCATAGCCAATACTCTGGTCTATCTGGGGCATTATCTGCATGAGATCACTGAGAGACAGAATAACTTGAAAACCAACATCAACAATGCCTTCTCCACTCTAACAGTTCAGCTCCAACAACTAATGCAGCTAGTATCAAACACACTCTCTCAACATCTGACTCTGGTGATGAATTCTCCTCTGCCATCTCCTGTGTTGGCAACTCCTCCTCCAGCAACCTCTCATACTCATGCCTACTCCAAGCTCTTCTTCCCTCTGGATTTCAATGGTGATTACAGCATTAGATGAGTATTTCTGAACTCCTACACCCTCTACATATGTCTGGCCCCAAAGTAGTTCAGTTGTGAAGAAAAAAAGACCCTATGAGCCTTTACCTTCTTCAAAAGTGATCACATAGCAAAGTAGTCTGAGAACCTCTTCTGCTAGGAAGCAGACACCAGATTCTTTCCCATCCAAACCTGGGCTGATTTTGAAGCCCAGTTCAAGGTGTAGTTCTTTCCAGTAAACACAAAAGTGGACATAGTGAATACCCTAGAGGGTACCTCCTACCACCAGGGAACTTGGACAGTGGAGGACTTTCTTGACAGTTTCCAGTCACTAGTACCTAGTCAAGAACTACCCCCATTACCTTGATATGAGATAGCTGTTCTTTGAACAGCAAGAAGAGCTCATGGAAGACCTCTTAGTCTTGTACAATGTACAAGAAGCAGAGCTCAGAGAAGTTGGAGAAAATGAGGATTTTGTGCAGGATGACCAGTGACAAGTGTACCTCAGCCACTAGTAATAGGTTCACTGTACTTGAGATAGAGACTAATACAAATGATGGTGAACCTATAAACACACCTTTTTTTTATATGCCTAACTACTTGGGTGGTATATGCAAGTCTAAGGCCGGAGATCTAGTAGTTATAATCAGAGAGTCACTTTCATTGCTCAAGCTGAGTATAGTGTAATTTTCTTGACAAATGTCATGTATTTCACCTAAAAAGACTGTCCAGCATGATACTAGATTACCTCTGTCCTCAATTTCTTATCCCTTGAAATATATATCTTTCTATCCTTCAATATTAATCCACTATTGCATATTCTAATGCATTTGCCTCCAATCTCATTTCTTTATCCAAGTCAGGTACTACTAATACCAGTTATGTTGTGAATATCTTTTTCAATTCCTTGAATGTTTTCTCATGCTCTTCTCCCCAATTCCACTTCTTGTCCTTTCTAACCAGCTTATGCAGCAGTTTAGCTATTCTAGCAAAATCTTTCACAAATTGCTTATAGTAATTTGCTAATTTCAAGAACTTTTGTACATCTTTAACTGTCTTAGGTCTTAGCTATTTCAGAACTTCCACTACCTTTTCTTTTTATATCTTAATGTTCTCTGCTCCCATTACTAATTCTAAAAAGTCAATCTTTTTAACCTTCCTCACACACTTCTCAGGTTTCACATATAGATTGTTTGCTTTTATCCTCTTCAGTACCTTTTCTATCATTTCATTGTATCTCCTTTTATCCTCTATTCCTACCAATATGTCATCTATAAATGCTACTATATCTCTTGTATCTATTAGGTCTTTCAGAATATTGTTTATCATTGCTTGAAATGTTGCTGGTGAATTTGTGAGACCAAAAAACATCATAGTAGACTCATATACCCCAAGATGTGTTGTGAATACAACCTTCTATTTATCCTTCTCTTTTATTCATATATTGTTATACCCCCAGTGCAAGTTCATCTTTGTAAACACCTTCTTTGTTTCTATGGTGTTGATCAAGTCTGAAATCAAAGATAGAGAGTAATTGTCTTTAACTATCTTTTTATTTAGGTATCTAAACTACTTGTGAAATCTCTGTGGCACTATCTTCTTCACTTTTTCTCTGTCTAATTCAACTTTATCATCAAACTTCTCTTCCATTAACATCTTCCACTTGTCTTTGTCTACCTTTTCCACTACTTTAACTCTTTTTTCTATCTTTTTTCTTTTCTCTATGTCTCCTTTTACTGTTAGACTTCTTTCACAAATTGGTAGGCATCTTGTTATTCTGATTTCTTTTGTCTCCTAATTTATCTCTAGGTTATATACCTACAACTATAGCATATCCAATATGACGTCTGTTTTTCCTAGATTACACATATCTATCCTCATTCTTTTTATATGATTTTTGTAATACACATTTACTTCCACCTGGTATGTTATGACTTCTCTACTATTATTTGTGCCATCTACATTTCTTACTGTCATTGGTCTCTCTAGCTTCTGTAGCTTAAATCCATGCTTTGCTACCATTTTTTTTATTTATAAACATTTCTATCACACCACTATCCAAGAGTGCTTTGACTATTATGCCTCCATGTGTATCTATCTTTTTCACTTCAATATTCAACTATATTTCTCTTAATATTTTGAATGTTCTTCTAACATTCCTTTAGCCAACCTCCTTTATTACTGTACTTCTCAGAATCTCTATTTGTATGCTGTCCTGCTATACTTTTCTCTCTATGGGGTGCACTGCTACTCTCCAGTCCTATTACAGTTTCTTCTTTTCTGTTCTATATTCTGGGTATAGAATCTCTCTCCTTTCTCATTCCAATACTTTTTCTTTTATTGCATCTTTTCTTTCATACTTTATACATTATACCCTTGTCATTTCTCCCTTCTTTGCTTTTTCCTCTCTCTAGTTCCATGCTTCTTGGTACAAGTTACACTACATGTTTTTCACTTGTCTTTCAAGAAGGAATCCTTGTTTTCAGTTTTTATAGATTTGGACCTCCTTGCTTTCACATCCCCTATAGTCCACATACATTGCTACTACCTCTTTTGTCAACTATCCTCTTTCAAGCAGAAGTGCACGTTCTGAAGGCATACTCTCTTCCTCACAATATTCTTGTGCCTTTTCCTATATAGGACACATTGGCCTTCTCTTTTGCTATGCCTTTTGTGGCCTGGCCATATATGTTACTTTCTCTCTTTTTTTTTCTCTTTCTCAGCTACAATGTTTGGATACTCCTATTTATAGTGCCCTATCCCCCAACATCTAAAACACTTCTTCCTTTTCTCTTTCTTGCTTTCACACCTTGACTTCTCTTATTCTACATCTCATTACTCAACTTACCAATACTTTAAACTTGTTTTTGGAGATCAGTTTTCCCTTTTCTTCTTCAATGCTATTCCTGCAGTTACAGACTAGGTACCTGAACTTTCTACAATTGAAACATTCTCTTCTCTTTCTTCTTTCTAGTATATTGTTTAAGAGACATAGTGTTATGTCTTTCAAGGTCAAATAAGATTTTGATCTCACTAATCACTGCTATGTTTGTTGGGGCACAAGATCTTCACCCAACCAGACATCTACTATTGTACTAACTACTACTTTAATCAAATAGTAAATAATCACCTTAAGAAGAGGATCTCTACTCTAACAGCATTTTCCTAAGGGATTGATGTTATTTTTCTATATGTATAGATAATAATTGTCACAAACTTCATTAGACCATAACTCCAGGAATACTTGACTAATTTCAACAATCTAAATGGCCACCAAAAGCTCTCAAGAAGATCTTTCAAATGGTACCAAAAATGTCTCAAAGCAATCAGTATTTACCAAGTTATCAGTAGATCAGTTTGCAATCACCAAGTTACCAGATACTAAATTGTTAGTATCTTGGGAACCACTTGACATAATTATTTGCTTTAATGACTATTGTGAAGCTCTTTTCAATGTGCTTCTTTTGGCTATAAATAGAACCTGAGGCAATAAGATCACATAGAGATATAAAGTTCTCAATATTTGTACATGATACTGATCTTTACTTATAGATTATTATCTGTTCTTGAATAGAACAAAGGACTACCCTAAGACAGTTAGGTTATCTCTATTTCAAGAACAATAGCACTCCTATATATAGAACAATAGGTAGTGATCACGTAATAGCTGTTCTGGTACATAGACCACCACAATCATATATTTAAGGACTGTATGTCTGAGGATAAACCTCAGACTTAACAATATTTTTTGCTACTTGTCTAACTTTGCTTTTTTGAGCACTTTAATTATCAAATCAACCAATTACAAATCAGTAAATAGCCATTTGTGATAACAATATATCTCCAGTACAAGATTTCTACTAATCAAAAAGATATAAATAATCTACTGAACAATATCACCCAATCACTAGGTCAGGTCTTGAACACAATACCTAGGTTTGGTACTGAGTCTCCACTGGTAGCCCTTAACTAACTACCAAGTCTCCTTTACAGCTAGGACCTGCTATCCAAAAAGACCAGTAATCAAGCTAATCATTAATCAAAGACAATAAAAGAGTAAAGGTTAGACAAGATTTGAAGCAAACAGTACCTAGAGTATGGAATCAAGTTTTTCTATCAGTGACTAACTCAAGAACCTTAAGTTAGGGGTTAACTCAAGGTAGTGCTTTAAAGTTAGAAGAGAACTCAATAGAGTTCTTACTTAATTTGTAGTCTACTGTATATACAAGTATACTATTTGTTCTTGTTTAAACTACAAGCTGTCCATTAGCTATCAGTTTTGACTTCAGTCTATGTCTGTTCTATTTATAGCTTCTTGTCATAGTCAAGGTAACTCATAATATTCAGAATAGTAAAAGTTATCTTTTCTTAGAATGGTACTTGAGAGCTTAATAATCCTCTTTGCTACAAATGTGGTATTTGATGTTTGTAAGATAAATTAGAGGTTTGTTATTTGATTTACCTCTCCAAGGTCTCTTTTTAGAATAGATAAAAGATAATGTTAACTTGGTAAATAGAGCTATTTGCTTGGATTTGAGCATTTTCTCTTTTTTATCAGCAAAATGATCACATTCAGAATAATCATATATAGAAATAAGTTCAACAATAAAAATATCAAGAGTAAGTTCTTTTCTTTTGTCAAGAAGATTGTGTCTAACAATGTCTTAGATATTTGTGTAAGAAAGGAAACAGAAAATTGGATAAACAACAAGGATTTTATCTAGCTTGTGACCAGCCTTAACAATGTGATATTTGAAATTTAAGAACAAGCCAATATAGTCTGACATAGAAGTATATTTATTCTATTTCTTAAAATAAAGTTCTTGAAAATAATAGTGAATATTAGTGTTTTATCTTTGAGTAATGTAGAGTTGATAGAAACAGTTCTACATTTCCTTTGATGAAGTAATAGATTGAATATACTTGCACTGTCCAAATTCAATAGTCTCTTACATTAGGCCTATAGTAGCCAAATTAGATTTGAGCCACAAAATATACTCATTCTATAAGCAAATCTATTCCTTATAGTTGTCAGAGCTAAAAAAAAACAATGGTTTATTTGTTATAACATTGATAAAAGGGTTAGTAGAGAGTTTAGGAAAAGAAGATCACTAGTTATCAATAATAAGCCAGAAGAAGCATATTGTTGGTCTAAGCATGGTGATTATTTCTGTTTAATTTAGGAAAGGTGAGCATTGAAGACATATTACTAATGGAAACTATAACCTTATAGTGAAAATGTGCAGATAAGTCCTTAGAATGCTACAAGAATGTTGTCATGACTTGACAAAACAGCTAAATTATTATTTCTTTTCTTTTTCTTTTAATTAGGAAATTAACAGATGTGTGAGAAGAAATGACTCAAAGGAGAGGTACAGGACTTTATAAATAAAAGTAAATATAGAAGGTGTATAAGTAGTATACAGCAATTAGATGAGAACTCTATTGAGTTCTCCTTGTCAATTTGGACTAGAAGGATAATTAAGTTATCTCAGGCTAAGTTGCTATACCAGAACTCGATTCTCTCATTGGCACTGCTTATCATAGAGTCCTGTTAGCTTATTCTTTTATCTTTCTTAATATCTAGGTGACATAGCTCAGGACTACTATAATATAGCCAGGCTCTAGACTTAAGGGGACTTTGTAGTTAGTTAGAGACTGCAGATGGAAGTATGGCACCAAGCTTAGGTATTATTACTAAGACCTGACCTTACAATCAAGTAGGCTGGATAGTTACTTATATTGCTTTTCTACTATAAACTTTGTGCTACAGATGTATTATCATTTGTCTATGCAGAAGAGTAATGCCATATTCTTAAGAAGGTATTTAGGTTAAGGATCCTCTTCTTGGAATGATAGTATAACCATAGTATTAGTGCAGTAGTAAGTAAAGTAGTAAATGTCTAGCTGGATGAAGATCTTGTACCCCAATAGACTACAGAAATTGAAAAGACCAGTGCAAATAAGAAACATAGACAACACAAATAATAGCACAGGGGCAATAATATACCAAGTAAAAGTAAACATGTACTACAAAGGTCATGTAGAAAGAATAAGAATAGATGTATGCAATCTGAGAAAGACAAATGTTATATTAGGGATGCTGTGGTTATAAGTACACAACCTAGAAATTAACTGGGAAATAGGAGAAGTAAAGATGATGAGGTGTCTGCTACTGTGTAGAAGAAACATGAAGCTGAAAAAAGAGAAGAAAACAAAGAGAGTAAAAAAAGTAAATGGTACTGTAGAGATTTCTAAGGTAGAAAAAGGTATTTGGGAAGATGGAGTTGGAAAAGATGCCAACAAGAAAAATCTAGGATCATGCCATAGATCTCAAGGAGATATTTAAACCTAGAAAAGAAAGAATTTACCCTTTGTCTAGGAATAAAAGAGAAGGAGTTCAGAATTTCATGAAGGATTAACTAAGAAAGAGGTATATCAGACTATCAAAATCCCCTCAAATATCACCAGTTTTCTTTATGAACAAAAAAGATAGAGAAAAGAGAATAGTAATAGACTACCATAACTTGAATGACCAGACAGTGAAGAATAACTACCTACTTCTGTTAATTACAGACTTAATAGACAATATGGGGAGTAAACAAGTATTCACCAAGATGGATCTTTGGTGGAGATTTAACAATGTGAGGATCAAGGAAGGAAATGAGTAGAAAGAAGCATTCATAATCCATATAGGGTTCTTTGAGCTAATAGTTATGTTCTTTGGAATAACAAATTCACCAGCTACATTTCAGACAATGATGAATGAGATTCTGAGAGATATGATTAACAAAGGAAAAGTTGTGACTTTTGTGGATGATATATTAGTAGGGATGGAGACAAAAGAAGAGCATGATAAAATTGTAGAAAAAGTACTAAAGAGGTTAAAGGAGAATGATTTATATATCAAGCTAGAAAAGTGTATATGGAAGGTGTAGAAGATTGGATTCCTAAAGGTTGTCATAGGACCTAATAGAATTAAAATGGAAAAGGAAAAGGTAGACAAAGTGTTAAGTTGGCCAGAACCAAAGAATATGAAAAATGTTAGGAAGTTTTTAGGCCTTGCCAACTACTATAGGAGGTTTATCAAAAACTTTACTCAAATAGTAAGACCAATAAATGTGTTGACAAGGAAGGATATAAAATGGTAATAGAGAAAAAAACAACAGTGAGTATTTGATGAGCTAAAAGGGATATTCACAACTAGACTAGTATTGGCAGTTCCAGATCTAAATAAGGAATTTAGAGTAGAAGCAGATACTTTGAACTACGCTACTAGAGGAATACTAGCAATAAAGTACTTTGATGAGTTGTGGAGGCCAGTTGCTTTTATTTTTAAGTTCTTAAGTGATACAGAAAGGAATTACAAGATACATAACAAAAAAATATTAGCAGTAGTCAGATGTTTAGAAGCATAGAGACATTTCCTAGAAGAAACAACTATAAAATTTGAAATATGGACAGACTACAGAAATTGAATAAGAGACAAGCAAGATAGACATTGTACCTATCAAGATTCAATTTTATGCTGAAGCATGTTCCGGAAAACAAGATAGGGAAAGCAGACAGTTTGAGTAAGAGACTGGACTAGAAAGCAGAAGTAGAAAAGGATAACAAGGATGAAACATTGATAAAACCAGAGTGGCTAGAAGTCAGAAAAACAAAAAAGGTAGAAGTAATAGTAGAAGGAGTAAATTTACTAGAAAAAGTGAGACAGTCAAAGGTGAAAGACAATAAAGTGATAAAAGTGATCAAAGAAATGAAGCGAGTAGGAGTGAAAATGTTGAGAGATAAGGAGTGGAGGGAAATAGATGGTGTAATATACAAAGAGAAAAAGGTATATGTGCCTAAAGATAATATATTGAGAGTAGAAATAATTAGATTACATCACAATATGCTGGCAGGAGAACATAAAGGACAATAGAAAACAGTGGAACTAGTCACTAGAAACTTCTGGCAGCCAGGAGTAATAAAAGAGATAAAAAGATATGTAGAAGGGTATGACTCCTATCAAAAGAACAAAAACCACACAGAATAGCTAGCTGGCAAATTAATATCTAACTCTATTCCAGAAAAACCCTGGACACATATATCAGCAGACTTTACTACCAAACTGCCTTTAGCTCAAGGATATGACATGATCTTAGTAGTAGTAAACTGACTGACAAAAATGGAGCACTTTATACCAACAACAGAAAGAACATCAGCAGAAGGGTTAGCAAGGTTGTTCAGGAACAACATGTGGAAACTACATAGTCTACCCAAAAGTATCATATTGGACAAAGGGCCACAGTTTGCAACAGGACTAATAAGAGAATTGAACAAAATACTGGGAATTGAAAGCAAGATGTCTACAGTGTTCTACTCTCAAACAGATGGACAAATAGAGAGGGTTAACCAAGAGCTCAAGCAATATTTAAGGATGTTCATAGATCATAGGCAAGAGCAATGGCCAGATTGGCTGGAAACAGCAGAATTTGCATATAACAACAAAGTACACTCAAGCACAAAAACATTGCTCTTTAAAGTAAACTATGGACAAGATCCTAGGATGGGGTTCAAAGTGAGAAAGAAGAGGAAATATAGGGGAGCAGAGAAATTTGTAACAAGGATGAAAGAGATACAGAAGAAAGCTAAGGCAGTACAAGAAAAAGCACAGGAGAAGATGAAAAAATATGTGGAAAGAAGAAGTCAATGAGTATAAAGTAAAGGACTTGGTGGTGCTCAGCATTAAAGATCTGAAATATCAAATAGTTAGTAGAAGAACAAAAAAGCTGATGGAGAGGTTCATAGGCCTTTATAGAGTAAAGAAGATTATATTGACAAACGCAGTTGAATTGGAGTTACCTAGTACAATTAGAATACATCCAGTAGTAAATGTTAGTAGGATACATAAATACATAGGGCAAGTAGAAGGGTAGAGAAAAAAGCAACCAGCTCCAGTTATAATCAAAGGAGAAGAGAAATAGAAGGTTGAGAAAATACTGAACAAGCAATGGATTAAAGAGAAGAATAAGTATTTGGTACAATAGAAAGGGTTTACAGCCAAATCCAGTACTTGGAAAGGGATAGAAAACTTGGAGAACACAAAAGGAGTAGTCAAAGAGTTTGAAAAGAAATACCAACAGGATATAGAAGATATAAGACAACAAGAAAGAAAAGAAAGAACATTCAAGAGAAAAGAACTGCTAGGATAATTTATGGTAAAGAAACTATTTGGATGGTTGGATAAGCAGTATGATGAGAAATATTGGGGAAGATTAGAAAGGAATTGGAGACAATAAAAAGAGAGATAGACAAGAGAAAGAAAAACTTTAGAAACAATTTGGAAAGAAAAAGAAAAAATTGAGCAGAAAAAATCAGGAATTTGGAAATGGACTAAAGAGGATGAAGACAAAATAGGCAACATAGTCAATCCTAACTATGAATTATAAAAATCCTTGAGACAAGGAATCTTAAGAGGGAAGTAGTATCATGACTTGGCAAAATGACTAAGTTATTATTTCTTTTCTTTTTATTTTAATTAGGAAATCAATAGACATATGAGAAGAAATGACTCAAAGGAGAGATATAGGACTTTATAAATAGAAGTAAATACAGAAGATGTATAAGTAGTATACAACAATTGAATAAGGACTCTATTGAGTTCTCTTTGTTAATTTAAACTAAAAGAGTGATTAAGTCATCTCAGGCTAAGTCATTACAAATGTCAGACTGAGGTTTAGACAGAAATGACTGGTCTTAGAGCTTATAGAGAAGTCCTTTATATACAAAGTAAATATATATAAAAATATCTAAAGAATAAAATTGCTTTGGAATTTCTATATATGTTGCCAAGGTGATAATGACAAGTGAATAACAAATAAGCATTGTTAGATACCAGAAATTTGGTATAAACTAATATTAATATTTATTTTCTTTTTATTTTCTTTATAATCTCCACTCCTGACTTCCTAAATTGTCTACTCCTATAGAATTATGATATAGACCAAAATACTTGTACTACTACTTCTATTCTGGAATTGGTATAAGTACTTTATCAGTACATTATAGTTCTTTAGTTTGTAGATTAAAGTTATAAAGTTACTTTTTCTATAATATTGTAGTACCCTTCTTCTTTACTATATATCTCTTAACTCCATTACTCCTGAGTTATCTTTTTTTTGGATAACATTTTACTACTCCAAAATATATGACTACAACAAGTGACAAAAGATTGAGGTATAGTGTACAAGCTGAGGCCAAGATTGTTCTACTCCTATATTATTACTATGTTTTCTCCAGACTGTTATAAGCTATCTTGGCCATAATAACTTTTTATTTCTTTAATCCTTTATTTTTTACTTTACTTTACTTTGTTTTTAATTAGATAATAGAGGAGTCACATGATCAGGATCAGGATCACATGACCTATTACATTTCATATGACAAACAGGTAACAAGATCAGTTACATCACACAGGTCATATGTCAAGGAACATTCTAGTAGATTCTATTAGATCACTAGTAGGTTAGAGTTAGTAATACAGACTATGTATAAAAGATATAAGTAGTAGTCCAGATCTGAGAGGAGCTCTGTCAAGTTCTTTTTGTTTACCCCAAATAAAAGACAATTCAGTCCTAGGATTAGCTCAATCCAACAGTTATACTATACAGACTAGCTGTAAAACTACAGGACCAGAGAGTAATGTTTCTCATTTTACTCAGTAGTATATTCTACTCTCCAATTCTATCCTTTGTATCACTTTTCAGAACCTAGAATATATATTCATAGTATATTTATAGTAATTTCTAGTATATTCTTAGTCTTCCCATGCTATTTCTCTCCTATCTAACAAGTATATAAGTTAGAAGATTAAGTGGAGTAGAGAACAATAAGCAAAATAATAATAAGATAAATAATTAAATGATATTATACTTTGTTAGGATAGACTAGCTCTTGAAATTGAGCTATAGAAGACTATCAGTCTCTACTAGCTACTAGTTACTTTGATGTATAACTTGTTACTTAATATTTATGAGTAATATAAGAGCAACCGAAGTGGAGCTTCTAAGAAAATCCTCAGAGAATAGAATGAAGCTTCTGAAAAAGTACTCTACACTATATATACAAGTTTCTTTAGCTACAGAATGTCCTAAGGGTCAGGGTCAAGAATGCAGAAGTAGACAACTAATTAAATGTTATGTAATTATTATTTAATTAGTGCAAGGTTACTCTAGTGGACTACCACCAGTATGTCAGGAGTGCAATCTAGTATAGTTTCCTTACAAGTAATGTGATTTTTACACAAAATTTACTATGCTAATAGAAGAGCATATAACCACTAACCATGTTTTTGGAATACTCTTCATCAATATCCTTAGACTATATGCTTGATATTTATTTGGTCAACAATGTTTTTGAATACAATGTTTTAATTATTATCAAAAATTAAAGTCCTACAAATATTATTGATTGAGTTATTTAAAGATCATTAGGTACCAGGATTATTGATGAACTAGTATAGTGTATATGAGTGTGTAGCTTTGAAAGTTATATCTTTGAACATATTACCCTTAGTTATACCTCTATATAAGATATATCCATGTAACCAAATGTTTTCTTTAGTAATTTCACATTTTATAAAATGATTGTACAACATTAGTAAAGTAGCATCAATTACAGTGTATATGCAGGAATGTTCTTGAATGCTAGAAATGCTGGACTGAAATTCAGATAGAAAAACTGAGATAAATTATTATAACTAGTGAAATAGTAAGTACATGTACCTGAGATCTGGACAGAAAAACTAGATCTCAGATTTACATCCAAGTGGTTTAAGTACTATAGATGATATGTCTGTATTTATCAAATAGTATGAGAGAAACTTGGGATAACAAAATAGTTACTAGGTAACAGTAATAAATAATGGAAAAAAGCAGAATATAAGCAGAGTAATAGGTATTGATGAAAAAATAATGAAGCAAAAAATTCACTCTGTGTAGTTACTTCAGCACTTCCACTTGTTGAGTTATTATTCTAATAATATCACTTCTAGCTCATTTCAGAATTTTTCAAAGAAGTCTTTGGGTAAAGTCTTGGTAAATATACCTATAATCATTTTCTTAGTAAAAATATAGCATAGTCCAACCTCTTGATATTCAATGTGCTCTTAGATAAAATGATGTTATATATTAATATGTTTGGTCTGGAAGTAAGAAACAGAATTGTTTACAAGAGCAATGTAACCTTAGTTGTTAGCAAAAATAATTGTTGTAGTAGTTGAAGAAAAATTAAGTTTTGTAAGGAAGGTATGCAGCTATATAGCCTTTTTAGTTGTATTCACAAATACCATATACTTTGCCTCCACAGATGAAGTTGTTATAGTTTACTACTTCTTGGAGAACTATAAAATTAACTACTAGCAACATCAAAGATAAATCCAGAGGTAAAATAATAGTTATCCAGGTTTTGTACCCAATTGGAATTACTCTATTTTATTAAGTTAAAACTTCTCTTTCTGTGTCTTCCTAAGACCAATTTATAAGCAGTACCTTTCAAGTATTGAAGAATGCACTTAGCGGCTTCAAGGTGACCAATTTCTGGATTATTACTAAACTGAACAACTAATCCAATAGTAAATTGGATGTCAGGTCTAGTCTGGGTAACAAACAAAAGTGAGTCTACTAGAGACAAATAGTGGGTGTCTTTTATATAATCTTTATATATATATTTTTTGGCTTTAGTTTTGGGCAACTGGGCAAGAGAAAGATTATGTTTGATGGTAAGAGGAATAAAAACTAGTATAGAAATCTCTATACCAAACTGGAACACTGTTCAGCAAATATATGCTATTTGATCAAGATAAATAAGTTAATTTGGACAGTTTCAGGTTACTAGGACATCTAGCATATGGCTGAGCTTACCTAAGTCAGAGATTTTAAAGTCTTTCTTGAGAAAGAATTTGAGAGACACAATTTAAAGTTTTTCAGGACTAACTGTCATATATTGGAAATTTTGGTATAAATTAATATTTTTATTATTATTATTATTATTTATCTCCTATAGGAGTATCGTGTTTCAGACTAGAAGCATTATATTTCAGACTGGCTCTCTCCTACTCCAGTTATGGTATATATATGGGATAGATATATAGTAGCAATCTAGTTTGTAGATTAAAGTCTTAAAGTCCTAAATCTACTTTCTTCTATATTCTTGTAGTGCTCTCTGCTATATAACTTCTTGCTCCTGAATTTACCTCTCTCTTGGATGACATTCCACTACTCCAAAATAAGCAATCATATATATGACAGAAGATTGAGGCATAGTACATAAGCTGAGGCCAAGGTTATTCTACACCTGTGTTATTGTTGCATTCCCTTTGGATCAGTTGTAAAACCACAGGACCAGAGAGCAACATCTTTTCTTTCACTTAGTAGTATGTTCTACTCTTTGACTTTACTCATTGCATTACTTTCCAGAACTTGGAGTATACACTCATAGTATATTCATAGTAATTCACAGTATATTCTAGCCTTTTTATGCTACTATTCTCTTTTCTCTTGACACTGGCAATAGCTATGTTATTAACATAGACAAGTACTAGTAGGATGATACTTTCTTGGCATTGTTTTATGTATAAACAGTCATCAGAGAGAGTTTGAGAGAATCTGAATTTGGTTAGTACTTTATAGTAATGCTTTTTTCACTATCTCCTAGCTTGCTTTGAACTATAAAGTACTTTCTTGAGCTTTTAGTAATGTCTGGAACCAGAGCCTTCAACACCTTCAGAGATAGTCATATATATATCTTTATCTAGGGGGCTATATAAGTAGATAGCAACAATATTGATATGATATAATTTCCAATCAAGATAGACTATATAGAAGAAAAAAGTCTAGAGGGTAGAGAACTCTACAACAAAAAAAAAGATATTAGTGAAATCTTTACCAAAGACTTGTGAGAAGCCTTTGACTACAATTTGAGCTTTGAACTTGAGTAAGTTGCCATGTTCGTCATATTTTTCATAAAATACAATTTTGCTATCTATAGTCTTTCTTTTTTTAGGTAAGCCATCAATGACCTCAAAAACATCAAGTTTATATAATTGCATGTACTTAGATTATACCACTATCTTCCACTGCTTTGAGTATAGGAAGTGGATTGCTACCTGATAAGTTCCTAGTTTGTTTGCTATGGTCACAAAAGTAATATTGACAAAACCCTTTGTAATGGTATCATTGAATGTGAATAGTGCAAAATGGCTTGGCAACTTTCAATTGTGACCAGAATATTGTAAAGAGAGAATAGATGAGTTTTTAGTAGGCATAATGATCTTAGAGAGTATAGAATCTTTGAGAATGTCTAGAAAAGAAGTTGTGGGCAAGAAAGGAGAATCTTCAGTAGTGGTAAGAACATTATTTTCAACTTGGGGTTTGGTAGTGTCATTTTCTATTACATTGTCAATAAACTCATTGATGTTAAGTAGGAAGAAAATAGCAGCATGGGAAGGCTATAATATACTGTAAATTACTATGAATATACTATAAGTATACACTTCGGGTTCTAGAAAATGATGCAATAAGTAAAGTCAGAGAGTAGAACATGCTACTAGGTAAAATAATATATGTTGCTCTCCAGTCCTGTAGTTTTACAGCTAGTCTAGAGAGAATACAATGACAACACAGGAGTAGAACAACCTTGGTCTCAGCTTGTGCACTATGTCTCAATCTCCTATTGCATATGTAGTTGCTTATTTTGGAGTAGTAGAACATTGTCCAAGAGAAAGGTAAATTCAGGAATAAGAAGTTATATAGTAGAGAGTACTACAGGAATATAGAAAAAAGTGGGTTTAGGATGTTAAGACTTTAGGACTTTAATTTACAAACTAGATTGCTACTATATATCTACCCCATATATATACCAACTGGAATAAGAGGGAGCTAGTCTAAAATATAATACTCCTAGTCTGAAACATGATACTCCTATAAGAGATAAATAATAATAAAGAATATTAATATTAATATTAATTTATACCAAATTTTCTGGTATATGACAGTTGATATCTTTGTTACTAGTAGGGTTTCCAACCTTAATGACTGCCAACTCACTTAGCAGATTATCTTCAAAGAAACAAACATTCTAGAAGGCAATAAGCTTGCCATTTTCAAGATCTTCAAGTCAGTAATCTTTAGCTTCATTTATCTACTATTCAAGCATTCTAACTTTTATAGCTTGTGATTCTAACTTTCTCTTATAACAAACTCTAAGTCTAGACTATCTTTTGAGTATGGCTAGTATATTGCAGACAGCAATACCAGTGTTGTAGTGATTTAGCCTAAGATAACTTAATCACACTCCAAGTCCAAGTTGACAAAAAGAACTTGATAGAGTTTCCATTAGATTCTGTATACTACTTATACAACTACTATATAGTCTGCATACAGAAATCTATTTCAAGTAGGGACAGATATAGAGCTAGTAAGGTCCATGACAACTAGCTCTATCTTAGAGTATTGGTTATTACTGGATTCAGGAAAGAGAGAGCAATACAGTTTTTCATTTGTACATCCACTGCATAGATGGTTAAAATCTTGAGATGTATTTATATTTAGACCCTTAATAAGGTTTTGATAGCACATAGAGCTAATAGTATAGAAACTCAAGTATTCTATACAATGGTACCAGAGATACATGCTGCCTGGGGTTTTGGTAAGGTAAGCTGTACCACTAGCTAGAGATATATATTGAATATGATAAAGAGTGCCAGTTGATCTTGTTAAGGAAGCTCTAAAAAGCTCTTCATCATTTTTCAAAAGTATTAAGTTGTTATCAAGGCTTTTTACAGATACTCTCTGACAATATGGAGTACTAAGACTAACAAGGCTTATACCTAGGTGAGGAATGTGGAGAATGTCATGAAGAGTTATGTTGAGATAATCTTTTGGAAGTAGTGCTAAAAAACAGACAAAACCTTAACCTACCACAGAGATACAATTATGACCTCCAACAGTTACAAATTCTTTTGAAGACTCTATGTACTTTATAAAGTAGTTGTAGCTTGTGAACATATAAAAGGTAGTACTACAGTTAAGAAGAATACCAACACTCAAAATGGAATCAGATAATACTATAAGTATTTGACTAACTTCATGTTCTCCCAAAGACTAAAAGTATTTAATAGCTAGGTTTGCAGAACCTTTAGGATAGTAAGAGTCATTTCTTTCATTGGTTTTAGAGCAGTACTCAGGGGTCCAATGGCCTCTCTTGCCACAGATATAATATCTGGTACTTGTAGGATGAGGGCTTGGCTTTTTAGGTTTGTTATTTAACTTTTCTTTCCTGGGTTTCCTTCTAGAGAGATTAAAAGACAATCCTGACTTTGCAAGTAGGACTATTTGTTCTGATTTCACCCTTTTATTATTTTTGTTAGCAAGACAATCATATTCAGAATACTTATGTACAGAGATAAGTTCAGCAGTAAGAATATCAAGGATAAGGCTTTTTCTCTTGTTAAGAAGGTTATATTTGACAATATCCCAGATATTGGAGTGAGGAAGAGAATAAAGGATGGTATGTATAACAAGTATATCTTCTAGCTTATGTCTAGCCTCAACAATATGGTGTTTCAAGTTCAGGAATGATCTGATATGGTTAGACATTAAAGTGTGCTCATTCTATTTTTTGAGATAAAGCTTCTGAAAGTAATAATGAATATTGGTGTTCTGTCTTTGGGTAACATAGAGTTGACAAAGATGGTCCTATATTTTCTTAGATAAAGTACAAGACTAAATATGCTTGCGCTGTTCAAATTTGATAGCCCCATATATTAGGTCCATAGTGGTTAAGTCAGATTTGAGCCACTAAATGTGCTCATTCCATAAGCAGATCTACTCCTTATGGTCATCAAAGCTAAAAGGCAATGGTTTATTTGTTGTAGTATTAACAGGAGGGTTAGCAGAAGGTTTAGAAAAAGAAGATTACTGACCATCAATGATGAGCCAGAGGAGCTGAGCCTGAAGAGCTGACATCATGTTGTTAGTCTAGGCATAGTAATTATTCCTATTTAATTTGGGAAAATTGAACATTAAAGATGTTTCACTAACAGGTACCATAACCTCATAGCATATGTATAGGAATGTTCTTAGATACTAGAAATGCTGGACTGAGATCTAGACAGAAAGACTGGGTCTCAGGTTTACATTCAATGGTTTAAGTACTGTAGACAATATGTCTGTATTTGCCGAATAGTGAGAGAGAGACTTGGGGTAACAAGATAGTTACTAAATAACAGTAATAAATAATGAAAAAAGAGCAGAATATCAGTGGAGTAGGTGTCAAATAGGAAGGGGATAGCAGCATGGAAAGACTAGAATATACTGTGAATTACTATAAATATACTATGAGTGTATACTCTAAGTTCTGGGAAGTGATGCAATGAGTGGAGTCAGAGAGTAGAATATGCTTGTCACAAACTTTATTTAGACCATAACTCTGGGAATACTTGACTGATTTCAACAATATAAATGGCCACCAAAAGCCCTTAAGAAGACCTTTTGAACAGTACCAAAAATGTCTCAAAGCGATCAGTATTCACCAAGTTATTAGCAGATCAGTCAGTAATCACTAAGTCACCAGACACTAAATTGCTGATATCTCGGGAACTGCTTAACATAATTATTTGCTTCAACAACCATCATAAAGCTCTCTTCAATGCGCTTCTTTTGGCTATAAATAGAACTAGAGGAAATAAGATCCCATAGAGATACAAGGTCCTCAATGTTTGTATATAATACTGATTTTTACCCATAAATTATCATCTATCCTTGAATAGAACAAAGGACTGCTCTAAGATGGTTAGGTTATCTCTATTTCAAGAACAATAGCACTTCTATATGTAGAACAATAGATAGTGATCATGTGGTAGGCTGTCCTGGTGCACAGACTACCACAATTATATATTTAAAGACTGTATGTCTAAGAATAAACCTTAGACTTAACAACATCTTTTGCTACTTGTCTAACTTTGCTTTTTTGAGCACTTTAATTATCAAATCAACCAATCACAAATTAGTAAGTGGCCATTTGTAATAATGCTACTAGATAGAATAAGATATGTTGCTCTCCAGTTCTGTGGTTTTATAGCTAGTCTGGAGGGAACACAATAATAATGCAGGAGTGGAACAACCTTGGCCTTAGCTTATGTACTGTATCTTAATCTCCTGTTGTATATATGGTCACTTATTTTGGAGTAGTGGAATGTTGTCTGAGTAAGAGGTAAATTCAGGAGTAAAGAGTTATATAGTAGAGAGTGCTACAAGAGGAAGTGGCTTTATAACTTTAGGACTTTAATCTATAAACTAGGTTGCTCTTATATATCTACTCCGTATATATACTATAACTAGTAGAAAGGAGCCAGTCTGAAATACAATACTCCTTTCAGTCTGAAACATGATACTCCTATAGGAGATAAATAATAATAATAAAGAAAATGAATATAAATATTAATTTATACCAAATTTTCTGGTATATGACAGTAGGAGGTATTAGTGAAAAGATAACAAAGCAAAGAATTCACTCTATATAGTCACTTTGGCAATCAAGGTCATTATGAGAATCAAAGTTACATATTAAACTTTCTGTTAATGCTGATTTTATCTAACTCTGCTCATATTGCATTTGGTCTGCTTTGCTCACTTCCATTGCAGAATTATGTCATGTCATGGAGTGACATCAGGTTGTCTTGGAAACTCCATTTGCTAGAGCACTGCTTTGGATAATTACATATATAAATGGAAATGTAGTTACAGTTTTATCAAGTCTTTCTTGCTTCCCCTCATCTTCTCTTGCATGCAATTCATTTTGCTGCATCAACTTCCTACTCTGTTCTATTACCTGGTTATTTTTCATTGAGCTCA
>Ga0154006_1000145_pt1 | contig 23115 bp, 18 predicted proteins | sample TSFL090MetaG_FD_104747 | JGI IMG/M metagenome (GOLD analysis project Ga0154006, IMG submission 104747) | Attine ant fungus gardens microbial communities from Florida, USA - TSFL090 MetaG | ecosystem: Host-associated > Fungi > Mycelium > Unclassified | place: USA: Florida, Wakulla State Forest...
AGAGATCCCCGTGCCGGTCGCCGAGTTTGCGCCTGTTTTCAATCTGCAGGAGCGCGAAATAGAGCGTACGGGACAGCCTGTAAGGGCCATTACAACGCATATTCAGGGTAAAGAGAAGATAATGCAGCCTGCCTACAACGTGCAGGAGCCGCTTTATGATGAAAATCACAACTGCGTGGGCACGGTGATTAGCGTTCGTCCCGTCAGAATCATGACGCCAACCTCGCTGCTGGATGGAAAGATAACCCGGCATGCCACTTTCGAACCCCCTTCTGCCCTGTTTACTGAAAAAGAGTGGGAAATAGTGTATCTGCTGGCGTGCGGGATGAAGATTAAAGAAATAAGCGGAATTCTATCCATCACCGTGGATGCTGTTAATAGCAGGCTTCGCAGCTGCTACCGTAAAACCGGCCTGAACGCAGTTTCAGCGCTGATCGGGTACTGTCGGGACTGCGGCTATGACAGCTATATCCCCTCTTTTTTTCTGAAAAAGGGCCATATAATAATCAGAGGCTAGGCGATGAACTTCGATCTGACTCCCGATGCGTGCTACTTTGATCGCTCACTTTTCGGCTGGGCGGTAAAAGACTGCCATTCTCGCTATCTCTACGGCAATAAATTAGTCTGCCGCTATTTCAATATCGATCAGCAAAAACTGCCTGGATTACGCGATATCGATCTGACGCCCGATATTCAACAAGACTATGAACGTATATGTCAGGATGACAGCAAGATCCTGAATACGCATAACATGAGCGTCGCGTTGAAAACCTTCGATTATGGCAGACGAAACAGTTTGCGCACCTTCCTGGTGGAAAAGCGTTTCTGGCAGCTTCCTGATGGCTCTGACGGCATTATTTGTACCTATATGGAGATTGCTAACCTCTACTTTTCAACCTTCCTCATGCCATATACCAGAAGATCCTTTGTATTTACCCGGCCAGCGGATATTTTTACCGACAAAGAGTGGGAGATCATTCTGCTGCTGCAGTGTGGCGTAAAAAAAAGCGTTATGCCGGGCATTCTCGGCGTCAGCTTTTCAACGCTGCGTAACAGGCTGGCGCGCTGCTGCGATAAAACCGGCATGACGAACAGCGCTGCGCTGCTGCGTTACTGCAGCCAGCAGGGATGGGACAACTACATTCCGCCTTTTTTTCTGCAAAAAGGCTTTGTGTCGATTAACTGATCTAGCCCAGTTTTTTGCGGCGCTTTTCGGAGTACATCACGCTGTCACTTTCTTTGATCATCTCCATCAAAGAGCGATATTTATTAAGGCTGCTGGTAATTACGCCATAGGAGTAGTTGATGTTGTAGGGCTTACCTGATTGCTGGTTCCATGCATTCAGGTTTTCGCGCAGCCGATTCTGAAACATCAGCGGTTCTTTGCCGCTGGCGAGCAGGACGGCGAACTCGTCGCCGCCAAGGCGCCCGATAACATCCTTCGGCCCCATCAGCTGACGCAGCTGAGCCGAAAATACTCTTAGAACTTCATCGCCTTCGGCATGGCCCCACATGTCATTAATAGGTTTAAACTTATCCAGATCAAAATAGAGAATGCTGAAAGCGCTGTTGCTGTGCTGAAACTCGCGGAAACGCTTCTCTCCGCGGTGGTAAAAACCGCGTCGGTTGGGAATATCGGTGAGGCTGTCGGTCATCGCCATGTTGATAACCTGAAACTCATCCTCAACGATAAACGCAAGATCTTGCAGCGAAGCGATATCTTCAGCGGTAAAGTCGCGCGGCTCGCTGTTTACCAGGCATAATGTTCCCACAACCGCGCCGTCAGGCAAGCGAACCGGGTAACCAGCATAAAACCGAATAAAGGGTTCGCCTGTTACCAGAGGATTATCGTGAAAGCGTTCATCAAGCCGAGTATCGCTGATAATTAGCGGGTCTTCCTGCAGGATCGCATGGGCACAAAAAGAAATATCACGTTTCATTTCGCCCCCGCTAATCCCCTGGCAGGCCAGCGTCCACTGACGATCGCGATCGAGAAGGTTTATCATCACTATTGGTACCTGGAATAGCCTTTTGCCAATGCGGGTCAGTCTTTCAAAACGCTCATCATCCCTGGTATCGAGCAGATCAATCATATAAAGCGACTTCAGTCGCTCTTCTTCATTTTCCGGAATACCAGGAAATTTCATTATTACCTCAACATCATTAGAAACCGTTGCATCGTTCTGTCAAACCACAACATTTTGATAAATGTTGTCTGCCATAGTCTCTCATTTTTCGTCTAAAAACTAAACGTCACGCCGGGCAGATCTTTTAACCATGATTCAATCAGCTGCACGATACGTCTGACCCGCCAGGGAATAAAACGCGCATCAGGAAATACCGCATACAGGAAGCGATCCGGAAGACGCCAGTCGGGCAGCACCTGAACCAGACTGCCGGACTGTAGTGCTTTCGCAGCCAGCGGCAGCTGCATTCCGCCAACGCCGATACCTGCCTGCAGGGCCTGAAGCAACCCTTCGCTGCTGTTGGCGCGGAACACCGTATTGACGACCAGCTCAACCGTTTTACTTTCGGATACCAGCCGTAGCGGTACTGCTCTCGGAATGCCGCTGAAGCGAACATGCGGCAGTTTTCTCAGCTCATCCAGCGAGTCGACCGGCGCTAAAGCGGGCGCAGCAAAAAGCGGCGTTTCAAGGTAGGCCAGCATGCGCGCAGCCAGCGCATCAGGAGGCTGGCTGCTGAGCCGTAATGCCACATCCACACCTTCACTTACCAGATCTGACAAACGGTCATCTAATGCCAGCGTCAGGTGTAAATCAGGGTTATCTTTTTGCAGCGTTAGCAGATGCGGCAGAAAAATTTGTCCTAGCCCACTGGGCAGCTGCATATGCACCCTGCCCGCCCACTGATGCTGGGTCGGTCGCAGTCGGCTTTCCACCTCTTGCATAGCCTCCAGCAGCGGCGCTATCTGGCAGCGGTAGCGCTCGCCCTGCTCGGTAAGCGCCATTATTCGGGTAGTGCGGTGTAGCAGAACCACGCCAAGTTCTTCTTCGAGTGCCGCAATCTGCTGGCTGACGGCGGACTGCTTTATGCCAGCCTGACGTGCGGCTTCAGAGAACGATCCCGCTTCCGCCACCCGTAAAAAGGTCGCTATCGCGTTAAGCTTATTCTTCATTTAGCGGTTTTTCTTATAGGTGACATCTTATGTGGGGGATAGATGTGAGAAATTAGATATATCACACTCTGCCTGTTTCTTATTCAGGAGAACAGAGATGACGCAGAAAGATATTTCTAAAGTAGCACTGGTCGCAGGCGCCAGCGGTATTGTTGGCAGCCAGTTGGTTAACACACTGCTGGATAATGGCTGGCAGGTTATCGGGCTGTCACGCCGCACTGTGCAACGTACAGATAGTATCACCACGGTGAATGTTGATTTGCTGGACGCACAACAAAGCGCTCAGACGCTGCAGCCGCTCAGCATGGTGACGCATATCTTTTACAGTGCCTGGCTGAACGCAGCAAACTGGACTGAGATGGTTGAGCCAAATATCACTATGCTGCGTAATCTGGTAAGCAATATAGAACGTGTCGCACCGCTGGAAAGCATAAGTTTGATGCAGGGTTATAAGGTCTATGGCGCACACCTTGGCCCATTTAAAACTCCGGCACGCGAAAGCGATCCCGGGGTACCCGGTCGAGAATTTAACACAGCTCAGCTTAGCTGGCTGAGCAGCTTCCAGCAGCATAAGAGCTGGCGCTGGCAGGCACTCAGGCCTGGCGTAGTAGGCAGCGCGGCGCCAGGCAATGCAATGAATCTGGCGCTAAGCATCGCTCTCTACGCCTCGCTGTGCAAAGCTGAAGGATTGCCGCTTCGTTTTCCCGGCTCAGCGCATAGCTGGCTCAGCATTGTCGATCATACCGATGCGACATTGTTGTCTGAGGCAACGCTATGGGCGTCAACGGCGTCTGCCGCAGGAAATCAGGCTTATAACGTTAACAATGGTGATATCTGGCGCTGGAGCGAACTCTGGCCGCTAATTGCGCGCTGGTTTGAGCTGGAATGCGCGCCGCCGGTCAGACTCTCTTTTCAGCAGCTGTTCACAGACTATCGTGTTACATGGCGCTCCCTGGCTAACCAGTTTAAGCTACAGGAAGCGGATATTCTGCGGCTTAATGATGGGCTTTTCGCGGACTTTGTCTTCAGCTGGGATTACGACATGTTTGGCGATGGCAGCAAACTGCGCCGGGCTGGCTTTACGCGCTTTCGTGCAACCGATGAGATGTTTTTTGACTTATTTTCTCAGCTCAGAGTCGCCCGCATTATTCCCTGATGCTTCTGCGCAGTTACTGTTGCCAGGCCAGTGCTGCCACAGACTGGTCCCCTTTACGTCACATCATCTTTGGCATCACGCTATCTCACACAGCTTTTATCTTTTAATGCATGACCTGACACTCTGCGCCTGTGCGTCATCTATCAAGGTGAGCTACTGTATGCAGCAAAGGAAAGGGGCAGAGATCGTTATATTAATTAGGCTGTTAGTTTAAACCTGCAGATAGCCGCATTAAACAGCTTACAAATATGCTAAAACAAGCTGCATGACAATCTGCCAGCCGCATCTGAGGCTATGCATTGTGTAGGGCACAAGAGTATCAACTGTAACTGCCTGTCAGACATGCCGCAGGAGATACTAAACTACCTCAAACTCAATATCTTTTGCTGCGGCATCCTGTGTGATTAACAGAACGTTGGCTAATCGCTATTTTGGCAGCCCAGTATCAAGCTAATGATTGACTGCCATCGCATAAGCAACAGGTCTGGTAGCTTTAGTTGCTCAGTATCAGCTGCGCATCTCAGGATGCGCTATCACGGTTTGTTTTCCAGCCAATTCATACTGGTGGTATATCAGCTACTAATACGGCTGTGACCTGGCAGCAAAAATATGCATGCTGGATTTTATCGATGGCGACAAACTCAATAGTGGGGTGTAATTCAGCGTCAGCTGCATTTCAACTGGGAAAAGTATACAGCAGGAGAAGTTTCTTCTGTTGCTATATTCAGGCTTTGCTACGGCAAAACGGCCTTAAAAAAGCCGGGAATTTCAATGTGAAATATTTTTAATAAGAACTTAAATATCAATAAGTTAAACATGAAAAACCGTTGGGAAATCAGGTAGGCCTTCAACGTTTAAGATTTCTTTTTTTCATACTTCCGCCGCATGTCAAAACTCACCAAATTGTCATTTGGTTATCACGATGAACAAAATATTATGCTCTGTACAATTTTTTGCTGAAAACATAAAAATGTTGCACATAGCAGGGCGCTCTGTACACTGTCCTGAAATATTGCCAACGGAGCGGAGTGATGAAGAGTAATTACGGTGGAGTTGACGAAACGGCGCGCAGGGCAAACGCCATGTTACGCAGTATGAGTGACGACATAATCGATAAGCGTCACGAATTTGGCCTCGATCAGTATTATCAGACCTTCACCCGCAATTCGGTCGCTAATCTGCCTAAGCTCAGCCGGCGAGCCGTCGAGCAGGCAATTGAAGAAATGGAATCTAAAGGGCACGTCTTCGGCAAAAAAGATGCCGGCAATACTAAACATTATGCGCTCACCGTTCAGGATGTCGTCGATATCTATGCGCATCGTAAAGTGCCTAAGTATCGCGATCTCCATAAAGGTGAAGGGCCGTTCGTCATTTTCGTGGTTAATCTCAAAGGCGGCGTCTCCAAGACGGTCAGCACCGTTACTCTGGCTCACGGCCTGCGCGTCCATCCAGATCTGCTGCAGTACGATCTACGTAATTTGGTTATCGATCTTGATCCCCAGGCATCCAGCACCATGTTTTTGAACCATGCAAACAGCATCGGATCGATTATGGAAACCGCCGCCCAGGCCATGCTTAACGATCTCGATGCCGAGCAGCTTCATAAAGAGATTATCCAGCCTACGATTATTCCAGGCGTGGACATTATCCCGGCATCGATTGACGATGGTTTCGTCGCCAGCCAGTGGAACGATCTGGTTCGCGAACATCTGCCAGGCGTGCTGCCTTCAGAAGTGTTACGTCGCAACATCATCGATCGCGTCGGTGATGACTACGACTTTATCTTTATTGATACCGGTCCGCACCTTGACGCTTTTATGCTCAACGCCATCGCCGCCAGCGATCTGCTGCTGACGCCAACGCCGCCCGCGCAGGTAGATTTTCATTCCACGCTCAAATATCTGACCCGTCTTCCAGAAATGCTGGAGCAGCTGGAAGAGGAGGGGATTAATCCGCGCATTAAGGGCAATATCGGATTTATGTCGAAAATGACCTCCAAGCGCGATCACGAGATGACGCATGGTTTAGCACGTGACGTTTTCACTTCTTACATTCTTGACGCGGCATTACCGCGGCTGGATGGCTTTGAGCGCTGCGGAGAGACGTTTGACACTATCGTTAGCGCCGATCCGCAGTCTTATCCCGGCAGTACAGAAGCGCTAAAAAATGCCAAGCGAGAGGCGGAACGTTTTACCCAAGCCGTGTTTAAACGGATTGAATTTGTCAGGAGTTCGCAGTCATGAAAGAAATGAAAAAAATGGGTCGTACGCTGGGTAATTCGAGCTTTTCACGCATGCTGAGCGAAACGGAAAGCACGCGCGTTTTTATTCTGAAGTCTGGTGCCGAAGCACGGTTTGCCCTGACTAAAATTCTTCACGATGATATTGAAACGCAGACCTATGTCGATGCAGCCGTGAATGGCCGAGACCAGGCTTTTCTGACCCCGGAATCCGTCAGCGATATTTCACGAACCATCAAGCTCCAGCAGTTTTTTCCAGCGATCGGCCGCGAAGTGAACGGCCGTATTGAAGTGCTTGACGGCTCACGCCGGCGCGCGGCCTGTCTTTACAACGGTACGCCATTCGAAGTACTTGTCACTAAAGATGACCTGTCGCTCTCTGACGCGCGTCAGCTGGCTATTGATATTCAGACCGCGAAAGAGCATACGCTGCGTGAGCTGGGTAAACGTCTTATGTTGATGTATCCAGAGAGTATGAATCAGTCAGAAATCGCCAGAGCAGAAGGGCTGTCGCCTGCGAAAATCAGCCGAGCCTTTCAGGCTGCCTCGGTACCTGACGAACTGATTGGTCTGTTTCCTTCGGTGAGCGATCTCTCTATCAATGACTATCAAACGCTGCTTGATATTGCAGAGAAAGTAAAAGCAAGGCAGGGCAGTCTGGTTGATCTGGTAGAAACTGTACGCGAGCGTATTGAAGGCGACGCTACCCTTGATCCGCATGACCCTACCTCAAAATCCAGAATCATTGGTTTTATTCGTTCGGTAAACAGCAGCGCTAAAAACACAAAAGCTGACAAAAAAGTCGTGACGGAAAAGATGGCGGAGTTTACGGATAAAAAGCAGTTTGCTCGTAAGAAAACTGATGCCGAAAAGCGTCTGGTTACCTATGAATTCTCACGTATCCCTGCGTACTACCAGGCTGAACTTGATGCCGCGGTAAAAGCAGTACTGGAAAAAATGCAGGCTGACGGTAAAGCCTGATGGCAGTGAGGCCTTGAGACTGAGTGATGTTTTTCAGGGCCTCACCTTTCGCGCTCTCCGCCAGCGCATCACTTCTGATTACCCACAAAAAAACCAGCTTAACTGACTGTTTTATAATAAAAAGATCCAGATATTTCAAACTGAAATTCCCGTTATTCCTGGTTCAGGAAAACGTTGATGCGCTTAAATGAGCCGCAACGGCATTTTGACAAGAAGCAGACACGTTCACTTTCCTGTGAATAGCGATGACTTGTTGATTTCAAACTAGCATATCCTGCCGTAAAGAGTTTTGTCATACACGATTGTTACTAGCAGCAGAGTAAATTGCCCTTTGAAATAGGCTTACTTTATTTATGGTTATTATGTTTCACTACATCCGCCAGGTTTGTCTATTGCAGTTTCACGCGATTCAACCAGATACAGGTGGTTCGTAATACGAAGTATCGTCATATCAGCTGTAGCGAGTAAATCACCTCATAACTGGATCCAGCTTATCTGCAGATAGTTACGTCGATACACTTCTGAAACCCGCATTTTAAACCAGTTCGCAGCGATCGCCTTTCACACCTGAATATCGGCGATAAAAAGCATGACTGGAACATTCTTCTTTAATCAACAGGTCTGGGCAGCAATATAAGCTGTAATGAGCAGACTACTCACTATAGCTTATATCACTCACTACAGCTTATGGCATAAGCTGTAGTGAGTAACGCTACGGGTTCTGCTGCAGTGAAGAACAGGTACCAGATACGACATGCTAATGTGTGCCAGAGGTGAGAGCAGGTGAGAGCAGGTGAGAGCAGATAACATATAGCAGGATAAACAGGCTCAGAGATAGTCTGGCTGGATGCAATGCGGTAAAGCATACAAAAAAAGTATATAAGCTGTAGTGAGCAGCTTACTCACTACAGCTTATGTTTGTAATGTGCCTTTCAGACAGTGGTGCCAACAATCTGTAATCATCTTTTTGATCTAAAAGATCATTTTATGATTTCAGGTAAAAACAAGAATGGAAAGTTGCGGGATATTGCCAGTAAAGCGGTATTAATTGCAGGATTTACTCATCAGAGACTATATAAGCTATAGTGAGTAAGCTTACCTGCATGAGCGCTTTCGAACGCCTTTTACTGCGTACTTTAGAAAACAAAATCACTTGTTTTTAAACAACTTTTCCAGATCATCCATGGTGATGCCCAGTTTCTCAAGGACCTCGAGCTTTTTCGTCAGTTCGGGGTCAGCGCTGGCTGGCGCTGGGGCTGCTGTAGGAATGGTTTCTTCACTCTCATTCTTAGGCGCTTTTAGCTTAGGGCGACGATAGTGCACGTTAAAGAAGACCGCACGGCCTCTCTGAACTTCGGTATAGTCCAGGTAGCCAATCTCCTTTAGCTGCTCCATAGCGCGCCGTACCGTCTGATTTTGAGAGAACACAGGGGATTTTAGATTGAGCCTTGCGCGTAAACGCGCAAGCGAAATAGGCGCCGGATTTTTGGGCAGACTCTCAATAAAAGTATAGATAGCCTGAGCCGACTCGCGTCGCTTGAGGACGTTGATAGCTTTAAGCTGCAAAAGTACTTTACGATCAAACTGATATAGCTCAAATAGTCGAGGATCGGCCTGCAGGATAACGATATCTTTAGCAGTATCGTAGTAAGCCGACTGCACGAGGTGCGTGACATACTCTTTAGAATGCTCTTTGGTGTTCGCCGTGAAGGAGATGACCGTACCTGCAATACGCTTCAGAGAAGGGCTGATACGCTCTCTGAGCTTCTTAGAAGAGCGGTTTGACGGTATGCCACAGAGCTTGGCAAATTCGACAAAGGGTAGCTGTACCTTATCGCCGATAACTTTATGTTTGGCAAACGAGTGGATAATCCCAACCCAGGTTTTGAAATCGTTATCCATGTCCAGCCGAGGGCCAACAATCTCGACTTTATCGAATCCTTCCGCCTTGGCCAGTGAAAGCCTGGACAGTTCTTCAGTCGCATCCGTTACGGACATAGTGTTTTTCTTACTGTTTTTCAACGACTTAAGCGTTGGTACAAAAACGCCAAGGCGCATAAGCGCGACCGGCTGCACCGTATTGTTGGCGTTAGGCGTAAGCGTGACGAGTTCACCAGTGGATTTGTCCATCTCCTGGAAAAGAGTATCAAGATCTATGCTTTCGTTATCCAAAACAGGCTCCGGATCCTAATCGTTAACGTTATAAAGCGTTAATTTAACTACTAAAAGAGTCAAAGGCACAGCAAGCAAGCAGTTCTGTAAGACACTATCAGATCCGCTGAGTCTGTGGATCGAATGTGTATGATCCGCAGAGAACGTAATGGACAGCGAATAGCAGCATGAAATTAAAGATAAATATTATCCACAGTTAAACAGAGAAAACCACGATCAAACTCACTATAGCTTATCTTCTCTGCCAGTTACAGCTTATAGTTCACGCCCCATAGCTTATGCTTTACTGCCTGCAGCTTATATTTTGCTTACTACAGCTTATGCGATCACCCTTTCAGACCAGTGCTGGCAAGGGCTACAGCGATCGGGGATCTCTTTAGGATCTTATTAGGATCATATAAGGATCGTATTATTGGGATCGACTCAGTGGATAACTTGATTTGTCATAGCCATTTTGACATACCCTGTCGACTCCCCCTTTAGACAAAATCCTGAAGTTCGTTTTCTGAACAGCATCAAAAAAACCGCAGCATTCACACAGGTCGCTATCGACCAGATACGCACGGCATCTTTTTACATCATCCCTGCCAGGCTCATCATGCAAATTGAGTTTGCCATACGTTGTTTAAGGCGCTTCTAAACAGAAAGAAAATGGCCTCTTTCTTACGTCGCAACAGACTGATTAAGATTTTTTAGTGTACTATTCTTCAGTTTTCACAACGTTATTATCTGAGCAGGCAACAAATTTTCTGCAAGTAATTAACTGAGTGAGGCTGAATTCAGATCGCCTTACATAGCGAAAGTGATGGAAACCTAGTGATTTCTTAATGATTTACATAATCGATGGAAGTATTGCTTATAACTCAGACGACTGTTCGCTGATTCATCTGCCTACTCAGGACTCGCTCAGCCTTAGTATCTCGTCAGGCCGCTTATTTGAGCGCCTGCTGACCTCTAACGGTGAGGTTCTGCCGCGAGAAACTCTGCTGACAGAAGTCTGGGATAAATATGGCCTACGTGGCTCCAACAGCAACCTCAACCAGTATCTGAGCATTCTGAGAAGGGCGCTGGCAGCCTTTGGCTGTGAAAACCTCATTATCACCATTCCGAAAGTGGGAATCCGCCTTAATACTGAAATACCAATAGTGCAAACATCGGCTATCTCAGAGGCCGTGTCTGATGCGTCCGATGATGTGATTGCTGAACCGACAGCCGTAGACCCAAAAGCTTCTCAGCCTCAAAGCAACTCTGCGAGCCGCGTCTGGCTATATAAAGCAGCAATCCTGACAATCCTGCTTGGCATCATTGCCTGGGGCTGGCTAACGATAGCTTTTGACGAAGAGGACATATCGCCAGTTTCCGTTAGTCTGCCGGGCGGATGCAAAGCGTTATTTGTCGCAGGGCTGGACATGGGAGAGCGGGAGTCAGTAATAAAACAGATCCTGCAAATGCTCAGAGAGAATCATCAGTCCTGCGATGCCAACCATCGTCTCTATTTTGACAAGAACACGTCCTTTAATCCGCAGAACTTCGGACGCACTATCCTTTCATCCTGTAAACTAAATGATAGCGGTCATGTTATTTCTTGCGACAACTTCTACTATCTTGACTGGAGGCTGGATTGAAACGGGGTAACAGCATTGCTTTGATCATTGTGCTGGCAGCGCTGATTATACTGTTGATTAGCATTGACTACTTCCATAAACAAGCAGAAGCCTTTCCTTTTCGCTGTGCAACTTTTACGCGCTATGATCTAAGTCGCAAAGAGGGCAGCCATCTTGATTTTGCCGTTACGCAGGATCTACGTTTTCAGAATCGCGATTCAGGTTATCTGTTGCTTAATGGACAGGTTACCAGCGGAGACAGTATAACGGTACTCAACAGAAGGCTTATTCTGACTGCTGGCGGAAAAATAGATTACGATACCTATCGCTATCAAATCGACAAAGTCATTGCTTCAACAACGGACACTACGCCCGATCCCATATTTAATGTTCTACTGGCTGAACTGACGCTCGATCCATCTTACCTGCAACTTGATGTGGATAAAGTTGACGAAAAATCTTATCTTATCGGCGGTCCACTTTCTTATTTATTTACCTGCCAGCGTTATTAGCGTCGCCATTGATTTCTCTCCTAATGTCAAATTTTTTCAGGAGCTCAGACAATCATCTGAGTGCCTGCTTCTCACCTGCAGCCATGACACTTCGCCTGGAAGGCAGTTTTTTTCAAAGTAAATCTCTGCCAGATTTTCATTCACATAATAACCATTTTAAAACATAAAAAACTAAATTTAATGTTAATGCGGATTTAAATTGTGAAAAATGGAATGAAAGAGTGTCATGAGCCTGTCAGGGGACAGCCCTGAAATTTAATTCTGGAGATTTTATTATGCGTATCTTAAAACAGACCACCCTGGTAACTATAGCTTCTGCTCTGATAGCCACCTCTTTTATTCCTGCGGCGATGGCGATTGACGCGGGCGTTAACGCAGGTAAAAACTTTACCGATGTTACCGTGGGTATGGGGCAGGAGAGTGAGGGCCTTTATATTAACGGTAACTGGATAAAAAATAATGAAAACGGCCGGGAAAAAACCGGTGCTGAAGCGGGAATCAATATGAAAGCCGGCGCGGTAGATGTAAAAGTGGGTGTTCAGGCGGACTATGTAAAAGGCGCTTATGGGGATAGCGAAGGTGTCGTGTTCCCGGTCGGGGCTGGCGTCACTCTTCCCGTTGTGTCACAAATAGGGATTTACGGCAGTATGTACACCGCGCCGCGTCAGATGAGTAATACAGCGAAAAGTTATTTGGATGCTGATGCGGGCGTAAGCTGGAAGCCGATAGATATGGTCACATTAAAGGCAGGCTATCGCTATATTGGCATGGATGGCAAAGGATCACGTGATAATCAACGTCTGATTGAAGGTCCTTACCTTGGTGGTCAGCTCAACTTTTAGTTTTGCTGCATGGCTGCCGCGAGAATGGATCATCGGGCAGTCGCTTTTAGGCCAAAAAAAAGCCGCTAGTTAGCGGCGAACGGTCAAATCTTCCGTAAAACAACTGAAAACAACAGGGGGATTCTTACATATTTCACAGATTTTGTATGGCAGTTTATACGTATTAATGAACGCTACTTAAAAGAAAATGCTGATTAAAACGTCATTAATATCCTAATTATTCAGGATGCTTTATTTAACCAGTGACAAACATAAACAGTTCTGATCCAGAACAGCTTACTTCTTTACGTTATTAGCTATCAGGCAAAAAATGGTTATATTTTTCGCAAGTTAAAAATCACTTTAATTTTAATAAACTGAACAGGGTATGTTACAGCATTAATCGCCGCGATAGATGGGGAAGTGACAGCTTGCAGCCACTGACGGCTGTCAGTAAGGCTGCATAGCGCCTGAATTGCTACCCCGGCGGCTAGCCGGGGTATGTCATCAGGAATAGATCTGAAAGCTTCTTAGCATATCGGTGAAGCGCTGCGCCTCTTCATCAGTTAGCGGTGAAGCTTTAGAGAGTGAGAAAATCAGCAAATCTTCCATATTCAGCGTAAAGATCGCCTGCTTTTGATAAAGCCGCATGCTATCGCCCCGGTTAAAGTCATAACTGATCATTACGCCGGACGTCAGATTCTCACCAAGAACCGCTATCTCGTGTGGTCCTTGCTGCCAGTCTGTCATTTGCTTTTTTAGAATAGCGAGCTGACTGTCGATATACTCTTCCACATTGTTGTGGCTGCCTAACTTATCACGTGAAATAGTAATCGGTGGCAGAACAGAGCGGGGATCGGCCAGGGTATTTAGCGTGCGTTCGTGGTAGCCTTCAGGCAGCGTGATCGTTCCTTCGCTAAAGCGGCAAATATGCTTATCCATGTGTCATCTCCATTGATTTATTGTCTTCTCCACGGTCGAATAGCTGTTCGGCCGTGACCTCACTGAGCTTACCGTTATGCAACATCACGATCTTATCGGCGCTGCGGATAGTTTCCGGGCGGTGGGCGATGATGATACGGGTAATATTCATTCGTTTAATCGCAGTGTTGATCTGCGCTTCGTTATAAATGTCCAGATGACTGGTTGCCTCATCCAGCACCAGAATTTGCGGCTCGCGATAAAGGGCGCGCGCCAGCAAAATACGCTGCAGCTGGCCACCGGAAAGAAACGAGCCCATATCGCCCACCAAACTCTGGTAATTCATGGGCATTTTCATAATATCGCCGTGGATCTGCGCCAGTCGTGCGACGCGGGTGATTTTGGCGTGATCGGGTTCGTTATCAAAAAAGCTGATGTTTTCGCTGATTGAGCCTGAAAAGAGAATATCGTCCTGCATCACGCAGCCGATGCGATTGCGATGATGCTGCAGCCCCGTCTGAGTTATGTCCATCCCGCCAACGGTAATGGTGCCGCCCTCCGGATGCAGCAGACCCAGCATGATTTTCGCCAGCGTGGTTTTACCCTGACCAGACGGGCCGACAAGCGCAATACTTTCGCCGGCTTTAATCGTCAGGCTTATGCCGTCTATCACCCACGGCTCCGTTGGCGCATAGCGGAAACGAATATCGTGCAGTTCAATATCCTGTTCGGGCTGCGCTTCATCGCTTTTATGAAGCAGCGTCGGACTTGCGTCTGAACTCGGTTCTGTCTCTGACAGCACGATATCCGCCAGACGTTCGCCATGCATGCGCAGCATACGAAAGTCGATGATGGCGTTAATCAGTCCTGCGCCGCGGCTCATAAACTGATCGGCAAAGCTGATAAAGGCCGTGAGCATACCGGCGGAAAAGTTACCGTCTAGTACCTGTAGCGCGGCGAGCCATACCAGCACAACCCGGCCTACGGACGTCAGCAATCCCTGCGCAGAGCCGAACAGAATGTTCAGCTTTTGCATCACGATGCCTTTATTTGTGCTGTCCACCAAAAAGTTCATATAGGCGGAGAGGCGCGGCATCTGTTTATTATTGGTTTTCACCGCCTGAATACCGCGCAGCGTTTCCAGCAGCGACGACTGGGTACGCGCTGAGCTGATAATTTGCTCTTCGTTGGCGCGGCGTACCGGGTCATACGCCATAAAGCGCAGCAGGGCATAGGCCAGAAACAGGGCAATAACCAGCCAGGCGAGTTTTGCGTTGTAGACAAACAGCATCGCCACGGTAATGATCGACATGACGCCATCCAGTACCGTGCTGATAAAGCGTGTGGTAAGGGTGCTCTGTATCGTATTCAGCGAGCCGTAACGGGAGAGAATATCGCCGACGTGGCGCGATTCGAACCACTCAAGCGGCAGTTTCAACATATGATGGCAGACGTTGACAGTCCACTGTACGCTTAGCTGGCTGGAAAACCAGCTCATTACCCAGGAGCGCAGGGCGGTTATCATCGTCTGAAACAGCGCAATCATGATAAAGCCGATGCCAAGCAGGCTAAGTAGGGAATAGTCTGCGGAAACCAGCACCATATCCATTACCCATTGCATAAAAAATGGCGAGAGTACGCCGAATAACTCTAGCGCCACCGACAAAATCAGTACCTGAACAAATGCGGACTTCACGCCGGTTACGCTGCCTACCAGCTTACGCATCGAGATGCGCGCTTTCTCCTCTTTGACTTCAAAGGTCGAGGAGGGGATCAGCTCCAGTGCGACGCCCGTAAAGGCGGTAGAGACTTCCTTCAGCGTCATTATCCGGATGCCACGCGCAGGATCGTGAAGCGTGACCTTATTACCTTGCACTTTTTTCAAAACGACAAAGTGGTTAAGCTCCCAGTGCAAAATGCAGGGGGTGCGCAGCCTGGACAGCTCATCAAGATCGATGCGCAAAGCTCGTGAACTCATATTGAGCTGTTGCGCCATGGCGATGACGTCAGCCAGCGTGGCGCCTTTCAACGACGTCGCAAACCGCCGGCGCAGGGTGATCATATCGATCTCATGGCCATAATAATTGGCAATCATGCCCAGACAGGCAAGGCCGCATTCGGTCGCCTGAGACTGACGGATCAGCGGCAGGCGGTTAAACCATTTAAAATTGAGTTTCTCTATTAACGACACAGCACAGACCTTTTAATCAGAGAGATATTTTGTGACCCAGCGCAAATAACGGCTCCATCACCCACTCATAGAGATGACGCTGATCGACGATAAAATCGGCATCCAGCGCCATGCCGGGCTTGAGCTGCTCATTTTGCGAATAGGCTTTAATTGTTTGCTTATCCAGCGCGACCAGCACCCGGTACTGCTGCTCCTGGACGTTGTTCTTGCCGGTTAGGGTTGTCACTTCCTGCGGCGAAAGGGCGGTACGAGAAACCTCAATAACTTTGCCGTACTGTTGGCCGAACTTCTGGTAAGGGAAGGCTTTATAACGCAGGACGACGCGCTGGCCAGCCTGGATGAATCCAATGGATTGGGTGTTCACCATAATGCGTGCCACCAGTTCACTGTCGCTGGGCAATATGGCTATCGCTGACTGGCCGGCGTTAACCATCTGGCCGTTTTTAACCATGATCATGCCGATGTAGCCGCTTTTCGGCGCGCGCAGTTCAATAGAGCGGCGCGCCTCGTTTTCAGCCATCGACTGACGGTTGTCCGCCAGCTGCCGTTCGATATCGTTGCGCTTCTTTTCGTTATCCAGCGGTTTTTCATGCAGCTCCTGCTGCGCCTGAAGTATTTTTTGTGTGATATCAAGCAGCTGGCGCTGATACTCCTGATAGCGAGCCTGATTGTCGAGCAGCGTAGATTCCTGTTCTTCCAGCTGGCGATTAGACGCATAGCCCTGGCTTTGCATGGCTTTCAGCTTGTCCAGCTGTAACCGTGCAAGAGCAACCTGCTTGTTGCGATGCGCCAGCTGCAGCCTCAACTGCTCTTGCTGAAGCTTCAGGCTGTTGACCGCCGCGCGCAGACCGTTCATTTCAACCTCATGTAACTTACTGAGGTTCAGCAAATCCTGCTGCAGCCGTTCACGCTGCGCCGCGAGATTTTCAGCGATGACCTCGCGTGTCTGTCCCAGCTGCGTAGAAACTTCCGACGATAACACCATGACAACGTCGCCTTTCTCGACGCGCTGGCCTTCTTTTACCGGAATATCGATCACGGTAGCGCTGACAGGCGGAGGGATGATCAGCATGCCATTTTTAGGCAGCAGTTCGCCGGTTGAAGATTCATATTTGGTGTAACTGCCAAATATAAAGAAAAGAGCCGTGGCCGCAGTGATAACGATCACCACGGAAATAACCAGCCAGCGATAGGGCGGACAGTAGAGCGCAACGGTGCCCAGGCTGCCGCGGTTGGCCGCATCAAGTGCTTCCTGGCGGAAAAGTGATTGTTCCATTTAGATATTCATCATGAGTTGGGGGGTTAACGGCACTGAAAATAATTCAGCATATCGAGTGACAGGGAGCCGGTACTTTGCGCCAGACTGACCAGCGCGTTGAGATAGTTCAGTCGCGCTTCTGCCTGATCTTTCAGGGCGCTGTAGTACTTCTGCTGCGCGTCCAGTTCATCATTGACCGTACGGAATCCCATCTCGCGACCGTACTGGACGGACACGACTTTCTCGCGCGCTGACGCCACCGCATTTTTTTCTGCTTCCAGCAGCGCTTTGCCGTTGGTCAGGCTCAGCCAGGAAGAGCGTGTGTCCTGAACTGCTTTACGCTGCGCCTCGACGGTGGAGTATTTGGCTGCTTCGCGACGATAAGCGGCCTCAAACGACTGTGAAAGCTGGCTGCCGCCAGCAAATAAGGGAACAGAGACGTTTACGCCGTACTGCAGGTTGTTGCTCTTGGAATTGGTTCCGAAAATGGCGTCATACAGAATATTGTCTTCGTTATCATTTCGGCTCCAGTTTTTGCCGTAGCTGGCGTATAGCGATACAACAGGCATATGCGCGCCGGTAGCCGCCAGCACATCCGCATCGGCCTGATCGTTTTGATACAGGGCAACTTTGATCTGTGTGTTCCGCTGCTGGCTGGCGCTGATCGCTTCAGCTAACGATGAATAAGGCGTGGACTTCAGACACTGAAAGTTAACCGGCTCAATGGTGTCGGGATTGATGCCCGATAAGCGGCGTACGGATTCGCCCGCCAGCAGCAGCTGGTTACTGGCCTCAATCTCTTTTGCCTGCGCGATGGCGAAGTTTGCTTTCGCTTCATCTACCTCAGTACGCGTGTTTTGACCGTTACGCAGACCCGCCTGAAGTTTTTCCATCTGCTGTTTGAAATTATGGCTGGCCGCCCGAGCGGCCTGCAAAACTTCTTGCTGATAGAGCACCGAGAAATAGGCGTTAGTGATAGCATTTAGCAGCTTTTCCTCAGCCAGACGCGCTTGCGCCTGGGCGGTATTGGCGATAGCAACGCCCTTACGCCAGCCGGCATATTTGCTCATATCAAACAGCGGTTGCCTGACGCTAACGTCATAACTATGCGTCGTGACGCCGCTCTGATATTTTCTGTCGGGTTGTTCCTGACGATTCCAGTTGCCTTCCAGCGTCAGCGTTGGCAACATGCCGGCCATACCTTGCCAGTATTTTTGCTGATCGGCTTCGCTGGTTTTTTTACTGGACTGCAATGCTGAATCGTAGATTAATGCCGCCTGGGCAGCCTGTGCCAGATTAGTAGCATGCGTGCTGAACGGAAATAATAGAATTGCCGTCATTGCATAACAGATATTGTAACGTTTCATAGATTTCGCTGTTTCGGAAAATAAAAATGCCCGGACTAAATTAATTCCTGGGAAAAGACGTATTTAATCAAATCGGTGTTAGAGTGCAGCTGAAGCTTACGCATTGCATTGTACTTTTGCGTCGCAACAGTGCTCACGCTGCGTTTACGCAGTCTGGCAATCTCCATCAAGTTATAACCCATGGCAAATAGTCTGATGACCTCAATTTCTGACGGAGATAAGAGACTCTTTACTGGGTCAGATAGGTTATCCCGTGCCAGATGTTTCATCTGTTCAGAATAAAAAATACCGGCGCTGGCAGAGTTAGCCCAGTGAAACGCTTTGACCAGCTCTCGCCGGTCGTCACGTTTACTGACGATCGCATTCACCGGGATTTGTAACACCCTTCTTAAAATGGGCTGGCTTGTTTGCGCTGTGAAAACAATGATTTTTAATTGAGGCAGCTGATGATGAATTTCTTCAATTTTTTTTACGCTGTTTAAATCATTCCTTTCGAAGCTAAAGCTAAAATCGGTAATTAATATCTCAGGTTGTTTCTCCTTTAAACGTTTTAATAAGCTTTCTGCGTCTACTGGATAGGCGCAAATCTCCTGATGTATGAATTCCGCTGCCAATATTGACTGAATTGAATAGACAATGAACGGACTCTCATCAGATACACCAATTCCAGGCGTCCTTTTTTTCTGTGGCATATCGTCTGATAAATCCTTTAATCAGTTGGATAAGAAAACAGGGCCCCGCAGAGCCCTGCAGGCTATTGGTAGCTGATGGTATAGGTGGCTACCGCATTGGCTGTTCCTGGGGTGACCGTCGAAGCCGTCTGGTAATAACGTGCGTATAACGGTACCGAAACGAGCGCATTCGAAAGCGGGAAGGAGGCTACGGAAAAGGGCGTAGCCAGTGCAATCGGCTGCTGATTTTCATTTAGAATCTGTACGCCAAGACCGCTGGCGGTTGACCCGGAGTTTAGCGCGACCACACCGGAATCTGAGAGGCCACCGATCGCATCGCCGTCGAACTGCATCATAACGTCGAACGTTCCGGACAATAACGCTTCGCAGTTCAGCTGAATAGTAAATGGAATCGCACGGCTGGTTTGCCCGATGCCAGAACCTAACCCGCTGCTTTTACTAACGGAGTAACTCCCTAACGGCACGTCTTGATTATCATTGCCAGCAACCTTGCAGGTCTCATCTATTTTGTTTACAAAGGTTCTAACGTTCTTGGCGCCATAGCTTTCATCTGAGCCTGGAACCTGAGAACCCACTTGAAACAGACTCAAAGTAACACGCGTAGCAGCCGTCATTGAGGAGGATGTTCTCACAATTTTGAACGGTACGGTCAGGGTAAAATTTGTATAATCGTTAAGCGTATTGCCGCCACCCGTCACACCCGCATAGGTGGTAATTATTTGTCCTGTAGGCACGCTGCCCGCCTCGATGGAATATTCACCGCCATAGCCCAGATAGAGCGTTAATCCATAGCCCAGCCCTCCTTCCGTTTGCGCTAATCGTTTAAAATAAACCTCTGCGCTCAGGCCTTCGCTATATTGAAGAAAATTAATACCGCACTGGACATCGACCGTCATCGAACCTTCATAGACAATAGTGCCAACAGGCACGGCGCTTGAGATGTTAATTCCTAGCGTGGCTAAATCGATAGCATTTGTCGTCATCGGCGCTTTACAAACTAACTTCGTGTCTGCTGCGGCGTTTGCGCTGGTTGCCGACATTACGATGCCGCCTATACCCAGTACTATTAGCGTAAGGGTTCTGGCCGCTGTATTTAAAGATTTAAAAAATGTCATAACGGTTTACCCTGATTATCCCTGATTTTCGTTATCGGTAACGCTATTTGAAACATAGCGAACAGGCTGGTTTAGTCCGCTATTGCATGTCGTCGTCAGCCTTGCCAGCGATTTATTATCGCTGGACTGAATATCCCCCGACTCCAGGTTAACCAGACATTTGTCTGACGGCGCTTTACCCCAGGAAACCTGCAGGCGACTGACATCTTTATTCAGCCTTACGTAAATCTGTCCGCCTTGTGAAACGGTAGTAATCAGGTTGCCATTTTCGTCAGCGACGGATGCGCCAAAGGGTAAAGCGTTACCGTTTAGCTGATTAGCGCGAATTAACAAGGGCTGCCCTTTGCTGGTTTTGTAGTTCAGTCTGACAACCGCGCCTTCAACCGGGATTACACGCTGCTGTGTCGCTTCCAGTTCGACATCCAGCGGAATACCCTTAGGATCGATTGCCAGTTCGTTAATCCGATATGGGTTAAGATTCGGCACGATGGCTCTTCCACTATCATTAAGTACGATATTGGGATAGCCCAGCACGCGGGCACCGCCGGCATCTTCTGCGCTAACGACAGCATAGGTCGATGACTGATATGCGCTAAACGTTACGCTATCGGGTAAAGCCACAACCGTACCGCTGGCACCGCCCGAAAGAGAATAATAGTCTTCACCTTTGGTATAAGATGCCGTTAGGGTGCTGTATGGCGAGCGATATTGTCCGCCTACTGAACCCGACTTGTTGTTATCAACATCTCGGGCTACGCCAACGTTATAGTTATATTGGTTTTGATCGCCAAGAATACCGTTAACCGCCGTTTGCGCGCTGACGCCATCTTCAGTATGCGTGGCGCTTCCGGTAATATAATGCCTGTTATCACTGCCCAAAGGCACTGAGAAATCAAGCGTCAGTTGCGTATCATGTCCACCGGTTGAATATATTAATCGGTTTGCGGAAAATGTATAGGATACGCGACCTAAAGTATTATTATAGCCAAGCTGAAATTGCGTGTTTGTGCCGGTATCATTCCAGTAATTTTGAACGAAACCAGTAAGATAGAGATTCCCATATGAATCTCCAAAATTTTGGCTGGCCGTCATTGAAAAACGCTGTTTAGGCCGTGAGAGATAATTCGCAGTGCCATTATTGCTGTTTTTTTTATAATAGTTGTTAATTTGCAGGGCATTATCAAAACTATAATAGCCAGATGAAGAAAAACGATAGGCCGCCAGGGTGAAATTGGTATTAGTTTCAGAAAGTTTTTTACTGTAGGTCGCCCTGTAACTGACGCCCTGTTTCTTCTGATTGCCATATTTTGTCTGCGCACCGGTAATATCTAACGATATCGCACCAACGGGCAGGCCAAATGCGCCGCCTAATAAAACAGACGTATAGTTGTCCGAACCTAAAATGCCGGTGTAGCCGGTCAGGCTATTAGTAAAGCCGTGCTGTATCGTACCCTGATAAACAGATGGCGTATAAACCATATTATCGCGACGAGAGACACCGCCGGTGAGAGAATAATAGGTCATACCGGGACGTTTGAGTCGCGCCATAGCAGCATAGGGCACTGAGAAATGCGTTTCGCCGCCGTCTGCCTCTTTAATGGTTACATCGAGGTCGCCGCCGTAGCCGGTAGGATAGAGATCGGTGATATTGAAGGCGCCAGGCGAGACGGTGGTTTCGTATATTTTACTGCCGTTCTGGCTTACGGTGACCTGAGCGTTAGTTCGTGCAACGCCGCGAATTTCTGGCGCATATCCACGCTGGGAATCTGGCCACATCTGATCTACCGTTGAAATCTGCGCGCCGCGAAAGGAAAGCGTGTCAAAAATTTCACCACTGGTATTGCCTTCCCCTAACAGTAAACGCGACTTCAGCTGGGGAATATCACGCATGACGTAAGTATTAATGTCATCATAATGATGATATTCATCACCCTGCTGACGACGCCAGCTTAGCGCGCCATCGTGACGGAACATCCAGCCGCCGAGGTTAAAACCCGCCAGTGCTCGGCCATAAAAAGAGTCATATTCCCGTCCGCCGCTGTAAACGGAACGATAGTAGTTAGTGTTATAATTCAGCGTTAAAGCCGTTTCACCGTTATCCCAAAATTCAGGCGCGACATAACCACGCGCCGAACGCAGCAGGTAAATTTGCGGAATGGAAATGTCCATCTGCATATCAGCACTGTTAATAGCTGCATGGCTATTCTCAATAATATCCTCAAGCGCAAGGCACTGGTTACCGGAACGAAGTGCTTCAGCCTGTTGCGTACTAAAAACGTTGTCTTTAATAGCCAGATTTTTAACCAGCTCGTAGGAGAGACATGCCTTTATTTCGTTATTTTCGCGTATCACTTTCACATTATTGCGGCTGACCTGGCGGCCATTAAGAAAAATATCAAGGGTATAGATGCCAGGATCAATCGGGTTGCCATTGGCATAACGAGAAACATCAACTTTTACGCCTGGCAGGTGTTTAACAAAGGATTCGTCAAACTCGTAACTCGTTTCTGCCCAGGCTGATGCGGTCGCAGCGGTAAGACAAAGCGCTAAAAAAGAGCGACAAAAATGTCTGCCCGCCGACTTGTTCACAGAGACTGTCCTTGCCATTATGATTACCCTTAATTATCACCATTAAAAAATTACTGGCTAATTTGGCCTTCTACTTGTCGCGCTGCACCAAAATCATCCAGGTACTGGTAATGAAACGTCGGTTTTAATTGATTAACGTTTGTTGTTTTTAGCGTGAAATCTTTGCTTCCGCCTGGTTCCAGCATATCTCCCTCTCACTCATGACTTTGCGGCCAGCGGTATCCTCTGCTGTTATTTGCGCCACATTAACGTGATAAGGGGAGTGGTTAATAGCCGTCAGCTGGTTGCTCTTCGCGCCTTTACGCCAGACCAGACCGGCTGCTGCGGATTCTGCCCCCGCGCTATTAAGTTTGGTGGGGCG
>Ga0154006_1000149_pt1 | contig 22916 bp, 18 predicted proteins | sample TSFL090MetaG_FD_104747 | JGI IMG/M metagenome (GOLD analysis project Ga0154006, IMG submission 104747) | Attine ant fungus gardens microbial communities from Florida, USA - TSFL090 MetaG | ecosystem: Host-associated > Fungi > Mycelium > Unclassified | place: USA: Florida, Wakulla State Forest...
CCTGGAGCCCGAACTCGACCAGAACTGACCCGAAACCCTACAATCGACACCGCGCAACGCCCATCCCGCCGAATCGGTCACGTTCCCGAAATCGGCGGTCACGTTCGCCGAAATACGCACTGACCTAGGCGCGACAAGGGCTACCGGTCCGCCCCTCAAATAATATCCAGTAAAATCAAATACTTTCTGTCTGGTGTTTTTCATGCTCCAACGGGGAACGCCATCGCGTAGTCGCAAGCCCGGCGGTTAGCTATGGGGCATCGACATCCTGACGGTTCAAGTCGCCGCCGGTCGCCACTCCTCCTCCACAGCCTGATCGAAGGCGAACCGTTCGCAGCAGCTGACGCTGCCCCCGCTGCGCACCTGCAGCCGCACCGAATTCACCGCGCTGCGCGCGCGTGAAAGGCTTGCCGGTCGCGACGATCGCGCGGCTTTACGTCGACGCCGACAGCACCAAGCCGCTCGAGGTCGAGCGCCTGCTGCGCACGATGCGCGACGACCTGGTCACGCGCGCTGCAGGAGGGATCGTCGGTGCTGGCCTCGCACCTGCAGACGGCGATCGCCAAGTACGGCGAGCCGCGCCTCACCCCCGTGTCGCTGCAGCTGATCGAGCAGGTCGCCGGCGCGTGGGCGGCCGCCGCGCCGGCCGCGGATCACCCGGTCGGCCGCTGGTTCCGGCCGCTCGTCGCCGACCGCTTCGCCGACGAAGGGATCGCGACGCTCGGCGAGCTCGTCGCGCTCTGCAACGCGCGCGGCGGCAGCTGGTGGCGCACGGTGCCGCGCATCGGCGCCGGCCGGGCCCGTGTGCTGGTCGCCTGGCTGCGCCGGCATACCGACGCGCTCGGCGTGGCGATCGCCGTCGTCGTCGACCTGACCGAGCCGCTGGCGACCCCGGGCCCGGCGATCGAGCCGGCCCGCGGCCAGCTGGTGCCGCTCGAGCGGCTCGCGATCCCACATCCGCTATACGGCGCACAGGGCGCGAACCGCGCGCCGGGGTTCGCCTACATCGCCGCGCCGCACGATCTCGCGGCCGTGCGCGAATCCCGGCAGACCCTCAAGAATGGGCGCTGGATCCGCAGACGGACGAGCTCGTTGCGGCGCTCATCGCGTGGCACGACGATCAGTTGCACGCGGTGCCGCTGGCGGTGTTCGCCGAGGCGCTCGAGCGGCTTGAGCGGATGCGCGACGGCCGATCCTACGATCAGCCCCGACGATCTTGACTACCAACAGGACACGAGTAGCTGATCAGTCATTGAGATGGAAGCCACTGATCCATTACCGTGTGTCGCCGGGCGCCATGCCTGGCCACTCGATCTCATCGACCAAGTACCCTCGATGGCGCAGAAACGCAATCAACCCGTTGAGCCCGCCAAATTTGTCGCATCAGCGCCGGATCGTTTCGCAGCTCACGACGACACCGCGCTCGAACAGCAATTCTTCGACATCGCGCAGGCTGAGCTGGAAGCGGAAATACCACCGCACGGCCTGAGCAATGGTGGCCGCAGGAAACCGGCGTCCACGATAGAGCGAGGTCTTTTTCATGTCGTTATCCTACGCCAACGTGACAATGCTGGTGCGTCGTTAAAAGACCGCGTACCTTGAGCGAGGGATTGGGCACGCGGACCGGCATGCTGGACTCCAGCTAAAAATGCTTTGCTAGCATTAACGGTTCGGCGTCACCCCGGTGGGCTTGGTGGCGGCGGTGGCGCTGCGCAACTCGCCCATGGTGGACAGCAGTGAGCCTTGCATATCGTCGCCATCCAATGACCAGCTGAACACGCCGCCCAGCTGCTGGGCTTTGACATAGCCCAGCTTGGTGCGGATCACATCCGGTGTGTCATAACTCCAGAACTGCGTGCCGTCATAGCTCCACAACTGCTTGGTGACGGGATGCACATAACGCGTGCCTGCGCGGCCCGCCAGCACGCGATAGTCCTCGTAACCCGCCTCGTAAGTGCCGGGCGCGGGGCCGGTGGCGCTTTGATACAGGCCATTGCCATTAGGGCCGGCGGCCACGCCGGTCCAGCCGCGGCCATAGAAGGGGATGCCCACATTGATGCGGTTGCGGGCCAGGCCAGCGCTGACCAGGGCATTCACCGCGTCGTCGATATCATAGAACTTGGCGTCGTTCTGGGCCGGATTGGCCGGATCCGAGTAGAGGTTGGAGTGGAAGTTAGTGGGGCCTTGCGCTTCCCAGCCGCCATGGAAGTCATAAGACATCACATTGGCCCAGTCCAGGTAGGCGCCGTAGTTGCTCGGTTCGGTATTGCGGATTTTGTCCACTCCGGCGCCCAGCGCGGCGGAAAGGTAATAGCGACGCTTGTTCTGCTGGCCCAGCGCATCCAGCTGACGGCGGAACTCCGCCAGCAGCAGGGTGAAGTTTTGCTTGTCCGCCGCGCTGTAATGATTGGTGGGCAGGCCACCGGCCACCGGGTATTCCCAGTCGATGTCAAAGCCGTCAAACACGCCCAGCGCCACACCCTGTCCCCCAGCGTTTTCTTGTTGCGGCAGGTTGCCCTTGATGTAGAGGTTGATGCAGGAGGAAACCAGCGCCTGGCGGCTGGCGTCGCTGGCGGCTGCGGTGGAGAAATTCTTGGACCAGGTCCAGCCGCCCAGGGCGATCAGCACCTTGAGCTGCGGATTTTTCAGTTTCAGCTTACGCAGTTGGTTGAAGTTGCCGCGTAGTGGGGTGTCCCAGCTGTCTGCCTGGCCGTCCACGGACTCCGCCGCGGAGACGGCGCGCTGGTAATCCGCCCAGGCGTCGCCGCCATCGCCATTGCCGCTTTCCGCCACCGTGACCATGCCACACTGGCCGTTGGCGTAGACATTGCCAAAAGCGTAGTTGAGCACGGTGAGTTTTTTATCGCCGCCGCTGGCCGCCAGGTTTTTCACAAAGTACTGGCGCTGATAAATGCCCCATTGGGTGAAATAAGAGCCCACGTTGTAGCCCACGGTGGGCGTGGGTTCCAGCGGCACGCCGCTGCCTGAGCCGCCGCCGCTGATAGGCGCGCATGAGTTGGCGGCGCGCTGCTGCCAAACGGCCCCTTGGCTGGCTGTAGGCGTTTCCCCTCGCGTCCACCATTGCGCTTGCCAGGTTTGGCCGTTGTACAAGGCGTAATCGCCCGCGTTATAGATCTGGCTGGATTGCCAGGCGCTGCAGCTGGGCAGGGCATAGGCCGCAGAGCTGGCCACGATGAGGCTGCTCGCGCCGATCAGCGGCAGGCACAGGCGGTGAATCGAACGTTGCATTACATTCTCCTTTGCTTTACGGCGGATGCCGGTGATGAAGCCTGGCTTACTTTGGTATGTATTTGGTATTAAATTGGTATCAGTATTGGCCAGGATTTGGGAAATGCAAGGAGAATTTCGGGGCGCTTCAGAAAATCTATGTTCACCCCTTTTTTGCAAGACTGATTTCGATGTCGTTGTTGGCTTGTGTAAATCTATTCGGCGTCGTTTAATCGAAATCCCGAAAAATCCGGCGCTGGCAATGTGATAACTGTTAAGTCAACCTGAATACGCTGTTGAAGCGCATCGTATTCTTGAACATCGGCACGGATATGCATTTAAATGCGTAACAATGTCCACGGCGGGGCCCTGCGCGAGATCCGCGCTCGCATCGCTCTCCATACCCGAAGCAAGGCGCGGAGAGCTGCGAGTGTCGTTGAGACGTCGCAGCCCGAGCACGCGCTCGAGGGCCGGTTCGACCCCAGCTCATTGCGCGGCTCACGGCTGCCGACGTCGCTACGTGTGCCGATCTGCTCACACTGATTCGCAAGCGGCGTCAGCGCTGGTATCGCGCGGCGCTGTCCTTCGGCCCGCCCGGCGCGCACCTGGCAAACCACGGTCCGTGACTGCGTTACGAGGATGGAGCAGGATTGGCGAACCTCGATGCCTCGGTTCGTGCGTGACGGCGAGCCGGATGCACGTCGGTTGTCGCGCTGCGCCTGAATCGCTTCGGCCACTTGCAGCGCATCGCTCAGGCGCTTGTGGTCGATCACCGCGCCCTGATCGACCTCCGCCAGCTTGTCGTACTGCCGGCAAGACAGCACGACGCCGTCGGCCCGGATCTCGATGCGCCCGTCCGGGTACTCCCACACGTCGATGTAGCGATGAATCAGCTTGCGGTTGGCCGGCGTGTCGTCCAGCAAGTAGAGCACCCGGTCGTACAACACCGTCAGCGACTTCGACACGCGGCGCGCTTCGCGCCAGGTCAGCAACTGGTCCAGATCCTCGTCGTCCCGCTGCGGCCGGTGCGCATCGAAGGCGCTCCTCGGCGGCTTCGCGAACCGCGCGTTGTAGGCCGCCATGAAGGAGGGCGCATAGGCGTTGGCGTCGGCCACCGTATTGATCCCGCGCAGCCGCAGTTCCTTCACCAGCCGGTCCTGCAAGGTCAGGTGCGCACGCTCGACGCGCCCCTTGGCCGAGCTGCTGTTCGCGCAGAACGTATCGATGTTCAGCTCGTACATCGCTCGGCCGAAGTGCGTCACGCTGCGGCCGGTCTTGCTGGCCGTCGTGCTGCGGAACACGCTGGCCTTGTCGCTGTAGAACGCCACCGGCTTGCCATGCCGCTCCAGATACGCGCGCGTCGCCTCGAAGTATCTGAAGGTCGATTCGGTCGCCGTGAAGTGCAGCATCATCAAGCGGCTCGTCGCGTCGTCGACATACACCAGCAACATGCACTGCGGCGCCCGTGCCTCGAACCATCGATGCTCGCTGCCGTCGATCTGCACCAGCTCGCCCAGGCACGCGCGCCGTGCCCGCGGCTGGTAGACCTTCGGCGGGCGCTGCCGGCGCGGAATCCACAAGCCGGCGTCCGTCATCAGCTTGCAGACCGTCTCCTTGGCCAGGCGAATGCCGTGGCATTCCCAGAGCTTCTCGCAGGCCAGCGTCGGACCGAAATCGGCATAGCGCTCTCGAATGATCGTCAGTGCTCGGAGGGCGATCCCGTCGTCCAGCTTCCGGTTGCCCGGAAACCCGCGCTTGCGCGATGCCAATCCGGCCGCACCGGATTCCCGGTAGCGCAGCACCAGTCGCTCGACTTGACGCACACTCAGGCCCAGCCGTTCGGCTGCGCGTCCGGGCTTCAAACCCGTCTCGACGATTGCCTGAATCACCTTGAGTCGGTCGAGTTCTCGCATGGTCAATGTCACCAGTCCCGCTGGCTGCATGGCCGGCTCCCGCATGTCCGCAGAAACCGGCAGCTTGCCAGCTCAAAAACGCGACATTTCTAAATAGCCAGAACACGACATTTCTAAAAAGCTACTACACCAGGCATGTTGATAAATTCAATTATGTAAAGTCAGTTAGGATTCCGTATTATTCTACGTGGCGGATGTCGGTCGGACGATGGTACTTTCACGCGGATTCTGGTCCCCCCCGTCGATGGCCAGCACGTCGATGACGCTGTCGATTGCACCACTCGCGGGAATATAATGTGTGCGTCGTGGTCGACTGCCTTTCGCTTTACCGAGAGGCTATTTGCCCACTAACCAATTCTCTAAGAGGAAATCCCTTCACACTTATGGCTACCTATCTCGAACTCAAAGCACAGGCAGAAGCTCTGGCACAGAAAGCGGAAGAAGCCCGGCGCGCCGAGCTGGACAGCATCATCACGACGATGCGTGAGCAGATCGCCGAGTATGGCATCACACCCGAGCAGCTTTTCGGGCGGCGCCGTGCGGCTGCGACGAACACGCGGGCGCCGATCGCGCCGAAGTATCAAGACCCGAAGACCGGCGCGACCTGGAGCGGGCGTGGCAAGGCTCCCCAATGGATTGCGAACGCAAAGAACCGCGATCGGTTTTTGATCGAACAATAAACCTGGTCGACGGTCGAGCACGATGTCGTCATCGTTACCCGATGGGAAATACTGGGCGACATGTCGTGAGCGGACGATCTTTGCCGCCACGGCAAACGGACATGGCGACGTATTCCCCTGCGCCGAAATGGTCGTAACGGATGGATGGGCTACCTTCACCCATGACGGCGTCGAAGTTTGGAACTGCAGCGCACGATACGCTGTTGCACACTTTGACGTTCAGTCCGCTTAGGAGAATCTGCTGATGAGCCAACTTGTCAAAATTGCCCCCGGCGTCGTGTTCTCCTCCGATGTGCTTGGTGCCGAGTGGGCGCGCAAGTATCGACCGGACGACGCGGGGGATGTGCTAAGCGGGAATACACGATCCACAGACCGGCCGGCCAGGCCGGCGAAGGAAAGCGATCATGCTATTCACGAAAGCATTTCGAGCCAGATGTCATTGTTGTAAACGACAGCCGATAAGCCCCATCTGCCCATCGTCCTTCGCATTGAGAAGGCCACGTGGCGTGTGTTCATTGTTCGGCCAGCCGCTCGAGCCCGTCGAATTCGCCAAAGAAGTCCCGCTGCCCCGGAAGTGGGGTCGGCCGCCGACGGGTCGCGCGCGGCCGCGGATGGCCCGCTCTCTTCAATGCGCGCGCAATCGCTTGAAGCTGCTCCCAAATCTGATCGGCATCGGCGCTCGACAAAGTGTCGGCCGCCACTTCGAGCGCGCCAACGAGCGTCTCGAGCTGTACGGGCGCGCTGGCGAGCAAGGGGCACGCTTGATCGCGCGCCTTGCTTTCCCGATAAACTTCGAGCCAGCGCGCGAGCACCTTGCGCTCGTCGCGGGTCAGTGTGTCAAGCAGTGCAGTCGGGATAGGTTCATCGGCGCGAAACGTTCCAATGACGCATTCGCGTGCGCGCGCCCTGATAGAAGGCCGCTTAGGAGGCTCGACCCGCAGCACCTTGATGAGGCGCCCTTGTTCTCGAATGAGCATCGTTCGTCTCAGATATCACACGATCACACCAGAGCATAACAAAACAGCGCGTCGCGGGCGATCGCGCGACGCCACAAAACCTATCAAGTCATTAGCCGCCAAAGGCGCACTGGATTGAAGTGCGCCGGCGCGTTGCCTGGGCAGTTGCAGAGGCTCACTTCCCGACCGCTTCATGCCGCCGCTTGCGGCGCGTCTTTTCGGTCGTGGTGATGCTGATGAAGTAACAGCGAGCACACCAGTGGCCACGTCGAATCGTATTCGGTGTAGCAAGCCATCGATGGCCCTGGGCACATTCCCACTCGAGTCTGGTTGCGCTGTTCACATAGGTCGCCGAGATACACTTCCCACCGCGCTCGGCCGCAATGCTGTTCATCAGATCAAGCCCGAGCTTGATCGCGTCGCGGCTGCACACAGGGCACCAATGCCCCCGAACAATTGCTCCTGGAGCAGCCTCCCAGCGATGGCCGTGTTCGCATTCCCATTTCAGTCGCGTCACCGCGTTTCGATATGTATCGGATAAGCAACGACCGCCAAGCTCAGTCGCCAGCTGGCGCATGCGTGCGATCCCAAACCGCATCGCCTCACGCTGACACTCCGGACACCAAGCTCCACGAAAAATTCTCGCGCCGAGCGTTTCCCACTCGTGGCCCGCGCCACACCGGAACCGGTAGTAGGCCTTGCTGCCCTTGTAGACCTTCGAAAGACAAACGCCACCATGGCTCTTTGCTCGTTGACGTAACCGCGACAACCCGTCCTTGTAACGATATGCGCGGACCTTCTCTTCATTCGAGCAAATGCGACACCACGCGCCACGCACGACCTCTGTACCGGCGGTTTCCCATTCGTGCCCCGCCGCGCATCGGAAACGATAGCGCTCCGTCAATTTCGTGTAGCTCGTCGACAAGCACTTACCGCCTCTCGTTCTCGCAGCGGCCCGCATGCGCGTCATCCCATCCGGATCCGCCATGCGTTTCGAATGTTGCGCCCTCGCGCAAAGCACGCACCAAGAACCCTTTCGCAAATTCGCGGCAGTCTTCTCGAAAACGTGCCCTGCCCTACATACGAACTGGAGGGGTGCGCCGCGGCCAGCATACTGTTCCGAGAGACAGCGCCCGCCGGCTTGGCGCGCGAGTTGACGAATCTGACGAAGAGCCTCGTTATCGCGACACGCTGGGCACTCGACCATCGTATAGAACAGATAGGAGCCGCATCGGCTCGATTCGTGTCCCTGACGACATCGAAATCGATACTGCGCGTGCCAACCTTTCCATTCTGGCTCCAGCAACTTCAGTCCATATGGGCGAAGTGCCTGGCGCATTCGTTTCAGCTGATCGACCGACAACGTTGCAGCTCCGCGTGATTGCTCTCGTATACCCAACTGCAAAAATGGCACTGGCAAATCAATCAGTGAAAATTCGAATCGACCGTACGACACGGCACAATCAACACTTGGCTCAAAACCGTAGCCGCGCATGACTCCCACCGAACCGGGCGCCGCCCTACGCGGCGCTCTCGTAGCCACGATCTCCAGGAAGCCGCCACTTTCGTCTTTTAGCCGGGCCAGTCATCGAGAGGGATGAACTGCATCTGCTTTGTTCCAGCGACGATCATATCCAGAAATTCTGAGAATCCATCTGCTACATAGTAGAGATTGCCACATTCGGCCACCTCTGCAATATCCGGCTTGGCAGTGTCGTCCGCATGCAGATGGGTTCTATCCCAATAAAGAACTTTATGAACGTGACCGAACTTCGCAAGTGCGTAGTAATTGCCCCCCGGATCATCTCCGATCACAAAGAACTCACTCAGGAATCCAACCTCATCCCTGACTCGTTCATTTTGCTCGATTAAATCAAAATTACCATTGCTTGCATCGAGTCCAAAAAACGATGCAAAAGAAATCATCCCATTATCGACGCCCGAAAAGTCGAGATCTAGAAAATCGGCGCCATCGATAAATAAACCATTCCACTTTCTCAAGAAATTCGCATATTCCGCCGGAATACCGAATCCAATCTGCGATTCCAATTTAGCGAAAAGCGGCTCCGCTGGCTTTACTCCATACAGAACTGGCACATTACCTCCTCAACACGCCGGTTGACTCTTCAGATTAGAGACGCCACCTCGATGGGTGAACTCACCGTGAATATCTTTCGGGACTTCCTGCATAGTTACCATGTTCTCGTGGTGGTGCCAAGTATTGTTTTTGTAATCCGCCACACTTCCTGCCTTCGCGTCGGCCTTTCCAAAATCCCCTGTTGGCGCCTTACTATGATTCCCTTGCAACCCCTCGACATCCACAGATCTAACCGCGTACGGGCTGAAATCAGGATAGCCATTTGGATATCGGACAACAGTACCCTTTGCGTTGGTATATACCCACGTCCCCGACTCTACCTCGACGTGGACGGTCCCACCTTTATCGAGCCATTTCGTCACATCTGGCGAGTTCAGAGGTTTCTCCCCGAACCAGCCCCACGGATCGATCCATCCGGTCGGATTGGGTGCATATGCATACAGATTATCACCACCCATCAACCCGATCGGATCGTGGTTGATGAACCGACCTACATCCGGATCATAGAACCGGAAAGTATTGTAGTGAAGACCCGTATTTTCATCGGCATACTGTCCCGCATAGCGGAGCGGTTGATCCGTGCGTGCCGCAGTCAATTGTCGACTGCTCGGCTCGACCTTGCCCCACGCCGTATATTGCCCTGCCCACGCCAGATCTCCAGCCTCGTCGGTCACTTCCAGCGGTGCGCCAACCAGATCCGTATGGAAGTGGTATATCCGCGACGCTCGCTTCGCCGTGTCGATCGCTGCCATCGCCAGTGCCTCTGCGATAACCGCATCGACGCGTGCCGCTGGAGAGTAGGACGCATCTGGGCTGTACACATAGCTGCTCACCCCAGTCTCGCGCACTTCCTGCGCGAGCCGTAACCCCTCCCACACAAACCGCTTCGTCTCGCTGCGCAGTTTCACGCCACGCACGTCGAAACTGGTATCCGTCTTCGCAATACGCCGCCCAATCGGGTCGTATTCGAAACGGGTTTCGACTGCACCGCGCACGTCCTGCGTTCGGACTGCGATCAGCCGATTCTGCCCGTCGTAAGTGAAGCGCTGCGTCTGGTTCGCTCCGCGCAGCTTCGTCACCAGATTGCCGAACGGATCGTACTCGAAGCGCAGGTCTTGCCACATGAGCAGGCGGTTGCCTTCGACGTACCCGCGGCTCCTGCGCTGCGCATCGTCGAGCAGGTTGCCGGCGGCGTCCCACGCGAATTCTTCAACCTGCCGGTCCATCGTGTTCGCCCGACGGGTCAGCTGTCCTGCGGGATCGTAGTTGTACTGTGTACTGCCGCGCATGCCGTCACTCATCTCGATCAGCTCGCCGGCAGCGTCGTACCCGTAGTTGCGCCACAACTGACCGCGCCCACGGCCCAGCACTTCGGGTTGGAATCCAGCCGACTGCCAAACCTTCCGACCGAGCGGATCGTAGGCAGAACGCTGAGTCAACCGCCCCTGTGTGCGCATCACCTCACGATGCAGATCGTCGCGCTCGAAGTCGCTCACCACCTGATCGCCACAACGAATCTGGTGCACATGACCGGAGCCGTAACGCAGCATCTGCAAGGTCTGATCGTGAGGCAGCGCGAGCGTTGTCACGTTGTCGAGCGCATCGAGTGCATATTCGACTGTGCCGTTCACACCGTGCTCGGCAACAAGACGACCCGCTTTGTCGTATACGAAGCTCACGACGTCCGGCGTGATGCCAAGTGCAATACCTGCTGGAGTTGGCGTACGCTCAACCTTCACCGTCCGGTCACCCTTGTCGCGCTCAAAGCGGGTCACCTCGGTCGGTGTGTGCTGGACCTTCAGATTGCCCATCCGGTCGCGCTCAAAGCGAATAGTGCGAATCGGGCGATTCGTCGTTGCGTCGCCGATCGGCGCCCCTACGATGTCAAGAGCGAGCAATTCGCCAGCGTCCCCATACTCGAACCGCCGCTGCACACCGTCAGGTCGCGTTTCGGTCAAGAGTCGGCCGCCGGCACTGTACGTGAACGTATAGCGCGCATGGTCCTGCTGAAGCTCGAGAAGCCGGCCCTCGGCATCGTACCGATAACGGGTCCATCGCCCTGCGGGATTGATCGCCTCGACGAGTTGCCCGCGAGCATTGCGCAGCGACTGTTGCACTCGTCCACCAAGGCCGACGTGCCGAACCATAAACCCAGCCGCATCATATTCGAAGGTCTCCGAACTTCCATCGGGATAGGTAATGCGGCGCGGCTCGCCGGTCGGACGCACATCGTACGTGATGCGTTGACCAAGAGCGTTCTCTCGCAGAATTGGCAGGCCGAACGGATCAAAACGGGTTCGTGTGGTTTTACCAGAGCAGTCAGTGCGCGCAACGAGCTCGCCGAGCCGATTCCACTCCAGAGTCTTACGTCCCCCGAGTGCATCAATGTGCGCGATCGGCAGCGAGGTCAGTCCCTTCGGATACTCGTAGCGGTTTTCGCGACCAAGCGGATCCTGACTCAACAGCAGTCGACCTTGTGGATCGTATTCGGCACGCCAGGCGCCACCGTCAGCGCCGACAACCTCCACGGGCCGCATGCTGTTACCGTCATAGCGGGTTCGAGTCGTGCGCCCAAGTGGATCCGTCTCGGCGACGATTCGACCCGCGTCGTCGTACTCGAACGCTGCAGTGCGTTCACCCGGCAGCATCAGCATCACAGGCATGCCGGCGTCGTTGTACTTGATCCTGTAAAAGCCGCCGTCGAGGTCGGTGTATTCGACAATCTGGAATTGCGCGTCGAAGCGCCAGTGTGCGGTGCGGCCATCGGCGTGCCGAACACGGGTCTGCCTACCTTCGATGTCGTATTCGAACACCCAGTCCTCGCCCTCGCTGGTGCGCGTCGCGACGACGCGCGGCTGGCCTTCGATCGTCGACCATGCGTAGCTCGACGTGAAGCCCAGCGCGTTCGTGTGGCTCGCCATCAGGCCGTTGACATACGCAAATTGCCGCACAACCGACCCGTTCGCGTCCGTCACCAACGCTAGCTGGCCGTTCTCGTCGTATCCGTAAGCGACGGCCAGCCGACGCTCATCGCCATGAACGAGCGTGACCGTGCTAAGGCGCCCGTGTTCCTGCTCATAATCGAGCACGGCTTGCAGGCCGCCGCACGTCAGAATCTCGGTAACGCGCCCACGGCTGTCGCGCTCGAACTGGTACCACTGCCCCACCTGATCCTCGATGCGGCGTACCCAAGCGATGCGACCGGAGTCCGGATCATATCGACCGAAATCGTAATACCGCTCGCCGAGGTCGTGCAGAATGTAGCGCCCGTCCGGCGTACAGGTCAGGTACCGTTGCTCGGCCTCGCTGAACGCTGCTTGTCCGGCACGCAGCAAAGGAAATCCACTCTCGCGCCCTTGCGCGTCGGTGTACCAGAGGCGCCCGTCGCGGGCGTGCAAACGAAGCTCCCATGGCAGCACCCAACCGCGGCCGAGCGTTCCCGCGTACTCAATGCCGCTCGAATAGAACCGCTTGATCGCGACCGGCATCGGACTCTGGATCACGAAGTCGGTTTCCGAGTCGGCCAGCAGGACTTTTCGGCCGGACGTGACGTCGACCGGGTTACCGAACAGCCCGCCGATCGCCTTATTGATCGCGGGCCCAGCGACGTAGCGACCCACAGCTTCGCCGAGCACGTAGCCGCCGATAAACTTCGCAGCACACGGCAATACGGCGCGCGACAAGCCACCGGCCTGCTTCAACAGCCCGCCCAACCCGCCGACCAGACCCGCCAGCACGAACGCCCATTCCGTCGCGGTCCGTAGCCAAGGCGGCACTTCGTCATCAACCGGCAGGTACGTCTGGGTGCCGCCGTGGAAGAACGTGTCGTGCGAACCGTCGGCGATCGTGGCGCCGCAGGTAATCTTGTCGTCCTTGCGCGCCGCGGGCCGCCCGTTGATGAAGATGTTCGTCGAGCCTTGCGCTACGAGCGGGACGGGATTGTGCTTGCTGCACGCCACGCCGCTCAGCGTCGCATAGGCCACCGACATGGAGTTGACGTAGACGTCCGGCGAACCTGTCATGATGTTGCCGGACTGCGAGCTGAACATCTTGCCGATCGACTCTCCTAACGATAGGAGCACCTGGGCGCCGAGGCCGGCCGCCATGCCCGCCAGCAATGCCACGCCGAATCCGCACGTGAACGTGGCGAATGCCACTGCGGCGATCAAGGCGATGCCCAACACGGCCCCGACCAGAAAACCTGCGAGCGCACTGGTGTGGTCGATCGGATCAGTAACTCGTGCGGCTTCGTACACGATGAGTGTCCTTTGCGGTTGTTGTTATGCCGACTCTTGTTCTGCCGGACGGTAGCCGTCGAGCCAGTTGCGCCACAATGCGTCGAGCGTTTCGCCGAAGCTCTTCGCGCTCGATGCGGTAAAGATCAGCACGCGTCCCGGGGCAACAATGAATGCACCTTGCCGTTGAAAAACGGTCTTGGGACCGTTTCGATAGGCGGCGTCGATGCGTTCCCCAGGCATGCCATCCGTTTCAGGCCCAAGCCGTTCAGCCTGGCGCGAAAGCACCCGGTGTCCCTGCAACCTCGATTTGAGCAGCGCGATCTGACGATCGATATACGGCGCAAGGGTCTCTCCGTCCTTGAGCCAATCGCGTGCGACACTTAGGTTCGGCTGCGCAGCCGTATCGGCCGGCACGAAGAGGTTGGTCGTGCGGTCCTCGAAACCGTTCGGCAAAACGATGCTGCCTTCGTGAATCCGGATACGGTTTTCGGAATCCGTCATGCTAGTTCTCTCGTGATGTGTAGTTGTTGAAATGGGTCGAAATCAGCGTCCACACGCGCCGACACTCATTTTCCCTGCAGCGCGACGGTGCTTTCCCGGCGCAAGCGTAAGCTGCCCGCGAGCAATACGATATGCGCGACGAGCCACGCATAAAATGCAACGCCGTAGCCGGATATCGGCGTCGCGTCCGCTTCGTTGAAGTACCACTTTGTCGTGAGCAGTGAACAGAGCGCACACGCGAGCGCCGCAGCCGAAAACAAGCTGGCGCGGGCATATCGGTTCCGGGCAAGCTGAACGATCGCAACCACGTAGAGCGGATTGGCGAGCCATGCGGGATTGAGCATGAGCAGGCCCCACCAGCCCTGAACGAGAACCGACATCCCGCTAAGCGGCGCTTCCTTCTCGAAATACATCGCAGGCAGCACCAGGGAGAGGATGTACAGCACCCCGGACACCCCAAGAACTGCCTCTCGCCTGACACGCGGCGCCGAATCAAAAGCGCTCATCATTTCCGGAGTGCCCGTTCAATCCGTCTGGCCGGCCGGCGTCACGACTTTCTCACCGCGCGCGCGCATCGCTGCGCGTTGCGCCTTCGGATCCAGCGGCGGCCAGGGCGCGCCGGCCGTGACGATCTTGCGACGGATCTCTTCGATGCGCGTCCGCGCGGGAGAATCCGCAGTTGTGTGGTTCTTCAACTCGTTCTGCAGCACCCACCCGTACGAAACGCCAAGCTGGCTGGCGACCTTCGGATCCGCCCCGTGCGCAAGCAGATAGTCGACGATGTCCCACTGCTGAATCATCGTCGCCTCGAAGATCGCCGTCTTGCCAAGCGAATCTCGGGCATTCACGTTCGCCTTATGCTCGATCAGCAGCTTCAGTTGGGGCAGCAGCCTGTTCTCGGCCACCGCGAAAATCATCGGCGTGTCGCCGTTGTATAGCCAGTTGGGATCGAGCCCGCCGTTCAGCAGCACGCGAAGGAGATTCGGCGTATCGGCCCGCAACGCGACATCGGCCACCGAGCCGCCGCTGGCGCCCACCGGCGCCTTGGGATCCGCCCCGTTCTTCAGGAGCACCGAGATGATCTGGTAGCGCGGATTCGATGCATCGTTCTTGACCTGGACGATTTCCTGAACGGCATACGACAGGAGCGTCGTATTCTTCGCGCCCGGCGCATTCAGGTCCGTCTTCGGTGCGAGCTGCTGAACGCGGGTGAGATCCCCGTCATGAATGGCCTGAGCCAACGTGAGTTGCTGCCCCGAAAAGAAATCTTCCGGTGCGTAACGTTTGAAGCCAGTCATGTTCGTCCCTTGGGCTTGAGTGGGCCACCAGAGCGGCGAGGTCACGCCAACGAGTGTGGCGATCGCGCCGGCGGCTATTGCTTTCTTGTATCGCATCAGTGAGATGAATTCAGTTGGGAGACGAGGTCGAGTTGATCCTTCGCGACCTGCTGGTTGATCCCGTTCGTTACGTCACCCATCAGGTGACGTCCGACCGTGGTCACGCTCTCACCGTCGAGCGTGACGGGGCTGCCGACCGCCTTGGGCATCAGCGCCGCCGTACCGTCGCTGATCGGCCCGAGTCGACCTTCCTGCAGACCCGTCAGGATGTCGCCATCGACCCGGTAGGCCGTGATGTTGGCTGCCTGAGCAGTCCCGCCGTATTGCGCAACGGTTTCCGGATTGAGGCCCGCTGCATTGAAGGTCACGGCTGAACCGCCGCTGGCCTGGGCTGCTGCGGACGCCAGCCCTCCACCCAGCGAGTGCCCGGTGAAATCGACGCCGGACGACGCACCGGCGGATTCGAGGTCCTTGCCGATCGTGACGGCATTGCGGTAGTACGGCGCATCCGCGCCCAGCCCTTGCGCCATGTTGTTGGTCATGTCTTCGCCGAAGAGCTGCTGCGTTCCCTTGAACGCGACCGTCGGCTTCATGCTGTCGCCGAAGACTTTCGGATCGGGGATATACATTTGCGAACCGAAATTGCTGCCGGTTTTCTCGAAATCGCTCGGTTTCAGGCCGAATGCCTTGAGCGCTTCCGGATCGTTGCTGGCCATCTTCCATCCGGTCGGCGGCGGATCGTTCGGGTGATAGACGTGATCGGCAAGTTTCGCCAGTTGCTGCGCTTTCAGCGAACTCGCCAGCTTGGCTGCGGCCGCGCGAGTCGCGGGGTCGGGACTCGCCAGCCCCTTCGCGACGGTTGCTTGCTCGGCCGCCCACTCAAGCGCGAGCGCTTGTTCGGCTGACTGCGCGCTGCCCCGATTCAGATGGATGACCGGTCCGTCGAGATAGATGCCGTTCGCGTTGATGACGATCGTCGAGGGACCGAAGGTCAGCTTGATGCTGCCCGGCGTCATCGTCACGACGCCATCGCCGACACGCAGCTCGATGCCGTCGCTCGCCTGATGGCTTTGCATGCCGGGCCCGGCCTTGCTCGCGATGGCCTTCGTGTTGATCACGTTCGCCGTGGTGTCGCGAGTCAAGGCGATGGTTTCCTTCAACCCGCCCTGCGCGATCTGCTTCGTCTCGCTGCCCTTGAGCAGCGACACCGTGCGCGCGCCGGCTTCGACCGTATGCGTTTCCGAATCCTTGATGACCGTGTTCATATCCTTCTGCGCGTGCAGAAAGACTTCTTGCGCACCGTTCACGTCGGAGAACCGCAACTCGTTGGAGCCCGCACCCTTGTGCGTCTGGCTCTTGATCCCCATCGTCTGCCCAGCGGCGCCGTGGTATGGATTGCCCTGCTCGCCGTTGTACACGCGCCCCACGATGACCGGGTTATCGGGGTCCCCCTGATTAAACGCGACCAAGACCTCTTGATTGATCCGTGGGATCGCGGCTGCGCCCCACCCGTCGCCCGCCCACGGCTGCGACACACGGATCCACATCGAATCCGAGCCATCCATCTTGCCGCGGCGATCCCACAGGAAGTGCACCTTCACGGCACTCCCGTTCGTGTGGATTTCTTCGCCCTTCGGGCCGACCACAATCGCCGACTGCGTGCCGTGAATGACGGGCTTCGGGGTATTTCTGGGCGAACGATATGGAAACTTCTTAGGGAGCAGAGAAAATGTATTGCGGTACGGCAGTATTGCGTTGTGTTCCGTGTAGTCGTTCACCGCCTCGTGACGAACGTGCAGAATGGCGTATTCCTGATTGTTCGCCATGACTGGATGGTTCGTCACCGTCACGCTGCCCGCAGACGTCATCCGCCACGCATAGCCGCTGCCCGTATAACGATGCGCGCTCGCTTCTTCCGCTTGCATCGCAACGCGCGCGTAACGGTCGCCGTCATCGCCGTGGTCGAACAACGACTGGTGTTCGAAACGCTCGGTTGTCTCGAGCCCCGCATGCCGGAGATTCTCCGGCTCGGCCTGCGCCAGCATCAGCGGCGACGACGGGTTCTGGTGATTGAAGTCGCGAAAGGCGATCTTGCCGACGCCGAAACGTCGACCTTCATGCAACTGGTCGATACCGTTGTCTTCACTCGCCGCGCTCGCGGCATATGGCAAGTTGGCCAGCCCGTCGATCGGGCGGAAAACGAAATTCGTATCGCCGATGACAAGGAAGTGCTTTTCCTTCTCGTAGCGGTGCGTCCAGATCAGCCCTTCCTGCTCCATCAGCCGTGCGCAAAAATTGAAGTACGACTCCTGGTACATCACCACGTACTCAAGCGGCTTCTGCGCGGTCCGAACGTCGAACTCGAAATCGGTGAACCCGTGGTCCTGGAAAATCTCGGTGAGGATGTCCTGAGCAGTCTTGTTCTGGAAAATCCGGCAGTCGGTCGAGCGCGTCAGAAACCAGAACCACGGCGCCACCGTCATTTGATATTGCGTCACCTTGCCCGGGTTGCCAGCCCGGTCGAACGATGTGACGTAGCCGTCGAAGTAGCGAATGCTATCGGCAGCACCTGACGAAACGATGCGTTCCAGCGTCGACTGCCGCGCGCTCTGGTCGAGTCGGATCTTGATCGGTTGACCGATCAGGTGGTCGGGTGTCAGGTCATGCTGGTGCGACAGCAAATCGAGGTGGATCTCCGGCAACCGGTTCACGTGTTCATCGATAACCGCGGTGCTGACCAGCAGCACGTCCGGACCAAGCGGCGAGTCGATCGTCACGTATCGGTTCAACTGCGTCAGGCGAGCGACGCCGCCTGTAGCATTGTTAAGCGCGTCCGCGATAGCGGCGGGCGTCTTGTTCATCAATGAGAAGCCGGTCTGCGCAAGCTGGACAGCACGTTGCACGGTGTCGAGATGACCGGCGAGGCCGGCGAGCGGGCCGATCTGGCCTGCTACCGTGGACGCAACCGGCCCGGCAAGGCCGCCAAGCGCGCTCAGCGAGCCCAACAGATTCCCGCCGGAACCGGCCGGAACACCGCCATTCGGGGCGAAACTCATTTGAATACCCTTTATTTTCGTCTCAGGTTCTGTCCCCAACTGGCTTACCAGCGCGAGGCCCCGCTACTGTAGGACAAAACGTTTGCGAACGAAAGATGCCTCAAATACTCCTTTGCAATTTCCTTTCATTCTCATTCACCCAGGTCGTCTATCAGGCAAGTGGCTGGCTTCCCGGGCAGGGTTCGCCGCGTCGCAACACCGCGCCCGTATCGGCCGAAAACAGCACAATTTGCACGAAGCTGGTAACCGGCACATAGGGCGTAAAAAGTCGCTCCATCACGCGACCCAGCCCATCAAGACTGAACTGCAGAAAGCGCTGCTCGTCGATCACGAGCCGAATCTCCAGCCCTTGTACAAAAGCAGAAGCGGGCTTGCCGGGCATCCAACGACGCACGCGAGCGGTTGACAGAGACACCAGGGCATCGAAGCGTCGCCCGGCGTCGGGTGCAAACATCGCGAAACGGGTACACAGCCGCTTGAATTGAGCGAGGCCATCGGCGTTCAGCCGTATCGCCTGTGGAACCAGCCAAGACAGCAGCTCCCAAAGCTCCCCGCGACGAAAAACCGGCGCGGGGCTTGCACTCGGCGGAGCCAGCAGCACAATCTCGTCAGCGGAGTCCCCATCCCGTAGCGCCAGCCTCCGCTCGCGCATACCAGCCAGATTCCCATTCGTGCAAGACAAGATAATGTCGAGTTGACGCCGCCCGGCGGGATCGATGGGTTGCCCGTTGGCGCTCACCAGCGCGAGCTCCAAGCCGCGGAGCACCTCTCGGTTCACCGCGCCCCCCCGTTCGTGCGGCGCCTCCTGACCAGGCTTGGGCGCTTCGGTGGCCGCCTTCGGCGCACGTCGGGACTCGTCGCGCAAAATCATCCAGTACAGTCCAGGCGCGGCCCCAAGCGCATGCTGGAGCGACTCGAACGGCGGCAGAATCGCGGTGCCTTCGGCGGTCGTTACGCGCACCTGGTCAACCGACCAAATTTCCGTCGTAACCGCTGTTTTGAGCGCAAACGGCTTAAGCGCGTAGTACGCCAGGCCTGCCTTCGTTTCGATCGGTTCGGCGTTGCTCGAGAACAGGTTAACCACCGGCGTGCAGAATAGCCGGAGATTGTCGGCCGAGGCTGCGACCAAGCGCTGGGCGCGATGCGAATCGGGATGGATGCCGGTAAGCGCCAGATGCAATGTGATCCGCCGGGCACCTGCCGCCATCCGCTTCAACCGCGCCAGGTTCAGGTCGAGGCAGTCAAAGCGAGCCGGAAATGCGCCGTACTCCATCAGCAGATGAAACGGTGCAATCGAGCCGTCGTGAGGTATCGGGAGCAACGCGTCGGCGTCGCTATAACCTGCGGCCGCAAGGGGCATGTCCACACGGCTCCAGCGCCCGCTGCCATCAAGCTCAACGAACGCGCGCGCCGTATGCAGTAGCACACCATCGGCAAGCGCGGCGACGACCTCCCTCTCGCCGGTCAAATGCAGGCGCAGCCTGTCCGGTGCGATCGCGAACTGAGCCGACGGCGACGTGAGTTCGAGGGTGAAGGATAAGAGGCCAGTAGTGTCGGGCGGCAGGGTCGCCTGCATCGGCGCGACGGCCGAAGTCGTGTAACGCACAGCCGAGACAGCTAGCGGCGCAAGCTTGACGTCGGTCGCGGTACAAAACACCTGTCGGGAATTCGGCGCTACCAGTTGCGTGCCGCGCGGAATCACACGGGGTTCGGTTTGCTTGCCCTCCCGGTTCCCGTGGAAGTGCGCAATTGCACAGGACGGAAACGGTCGCAAAAACACTCCATGAACCGTATTGATCAGCGCGTGAGTGAATTCCGGTACTTCGTCTTCGAGGCGGATGTCGTGCTGGGCCGATATCAACGCGAACGATTGCAGCAGCCGTTCGACGTGGGGGTCATCCGAATGCTCACCTGCCATCGCAAGGCGAGCCGCGATTTTCGGGTAATGCTGAGTGAACGCGCGCATCGAACGGCGCAGCAGCCCCAACTCACGCTCGAAATGCGGTAGAAGATCCTCGGGTTCGATGGCCATACACTTTCCGGACGGTCACGCCGATCAGGCAATCGGTGCCGTGTCCAAGAGGTAGAGGGGACGATTTTAACCGGACGTCTGCCCCCCCTATCTCGAAATCATCGAGTTTGGCGCACACAAAAAAACGGCCGCCCCATCGGGTCGGCCGAAATAGCTCCGGCGAATGAGAGGCTCGCCAGAACCTGAGAGGCCTTCATTATGCTCTATGAGAGAGCGAGAACGACGCGGAAAGGGGTCCTCACGTACAGCACAACTCGCACATGCCTGAGTCGCGCCCCGCTTTCCGGATGCGCTCCGGCACCTGGGTCTAGCATGGAGGCGGCCGCAATGTTATCGCGATATCAAACGTGCCGCGCATTGGCCGCATTGCATCCGGAAGCTATTGCAACGTGCGATAGAGCCGACGACACCGATCTCGATCAGCTGATGAGCTTCCCACGCAAGCACACGAGTCGTCGCGTGAACCGACGCGTCGCCGCGACCCTTGGTATATCGAGGGGTGGTTTTATCGGGCCTCCGTCAAAACCAGTACGGCTCGTCGGCCCAGCGCCGCAGCACCTGGTAATCGTGTTCGGGCAACACGATCAACCCCGCCTCGGCGGCCTCGAGCACGCGCCTCATTTGCCCTTCTTTGATGAGGTTGCCGTGCACACCGTAGAAGAACCAGGCGAAGCGATGGCCGATCCGTTCGTCGAACTGGTTGAGCTTCCCGTACAGACCGTACGCGTCGAGCTTTGCGGTCTTCAGTTCCGCAACCTTGCGGGTATGGGTCCAGCGGGGCACGAAATCCATGTAACGCACGCCACGGGCATCCGTGTAATCCGACGTGCTGAACACCCAGCGGCAACACACGCGCTCGCCAGCCCGGCCAGCGCTGGACGTGGCCCAATCGTCGAAGAACCGCCGGCCGCGCCACTGATGCCGATCGTAGCCGGGCGTGAGCTCGCGCACGCTGATCACCCGCTCTTCGCCTGTCTCCAGGTTTGTCTCGACGAACCGACGATCGCCTTCGCGCTGACGCCGTTCGCGCTCGGTCGCCTCCGCGAGCGCTGCAAACTGCTGCATGTCGATCGCGGCCTGGAGCCGATAGCGTGGCGCGCCAAGCGTGCGCCGTTCGATGCCTTTGATCGGCACGCAGCGGCCGTCGCGCAATTCGTCTGCAGTCGGCATGCCCCAAAACGTATCGCGGGGAAACACCTCGCGCTCGACAAACTCCTGTTCTTCCCACACCTCGAGTTGCACGAAGTTGTCCGGGTCGCCACCGCGATCGTGGACGAAGTAATGCAGCACCGGCTGGCACTCGACCAGTTGGTAGCCGGCATCCTTGTGCGTTTCCCATACGGCGCTCGCCGAGCCGCCGCGCGCGTCAAGCTGCGCGTCGATCCACGCGCGATAGTCGGCCGCAATCTCGCGCCCCTCTGCATCGAGGATTCGCGCCGGCCGCGAGCCGAACTCGTCGCGGGTCACCACGTAGCGCGCGCCGCGGTAGTCGGTGCGGGTCGCCAACGCGGTCAGCAAATCGGCGTGCTTGGGGGTGACGCGTGTGGTCGCAACGATCGTCTCCAGCACGTCGGTCTGTAGATCGTATTCCGTTCGCATGGCCGGGCTCCGTTCAGGATTGAGCGGCCGGCGCGAAGTCCGGGTCGATCAGCGCCCAAAGCCGGGCCCGGTCGGCCTCGTAGTCGGCGCGCTGATACGCCATCATCTCGGTGACGATGTCTTCCCACAACGCGATCGCGCCGCGCGCCTCGTCGAGATTCTTGGGCACCAGGCTGCGAATCGTCCGCTCGGCGCGGGCGGTCAGCTGTGGGTAGGTCAGTGTCGACATGCGATCTCCAATGAGGATCAGTGGTCTGAGGCGGGTTATCGGTGGTGGCCGCGCGGCGCGCGCTGCTCGAGATGGATCACGTTCGACCGCGCGAAAGTCACGCGCTCGCCGATAAAGAAGCCCCGGTATTCCTCGCCGGCGCCAGCGGCACCGACGAACTCGGTGACGATCGCCCCGTAGCCGTCTTCGCCGACCAGGCCGTCGTGCACGCGATCGAGACACACGGTCGCGCGTAGCAGCGGGCCGTCCACCGGCTGCAGCTCGACCACGTCGCCGCGCTCGATGGTGTCGCGCGGGCGATCGCGCCGCTCGTCGCAGCCGCGGCTCATCGGGCCCGGTGCCGGCGCGAAGTCGCTCGGGTAGCGGTAGCCCCACGACCGGCGCAGCAGCTGCCAGCCGGCCACCGGCATCTTCGCCTCGCCGGCTTCCCAGCGTTGCACCTGGCGCGGCTCCACGCCGAGCAGCGCGGCGGCTTGCGCCTGGGTGCGCTGGCCGCGCAGGCGGGCGGACTTGATCTCGTCCGGCGTCGGCGCGCGGTGCCGCGCGACGTCCAGCGTCACGCCCCCGTCCCATTCGAGCGTGACGGCGCCGGCGCACCGCGCGCAGCTGGCGGCCGAGCCGTCGTAGCTGTCGTCGGGGTGGTGGATCTCGCCGCGATGGCCACAGGCCTGACAGCGATACACGTACAGCACCGACATGGTCCCTCCTGAATGCAAACCCGTCTTTAAGACGTATGGCGACAGCGTAGCACGTCTTTTAGACGTGTCAAGTGTCGCATAAAGCGGCCCAACGGGGCTTTCGACCATTAAACGCAATGCCGATAAGGGGAGTTGGCGGCATTGACGGGGCGCGAAAAAAATTCCGCCCCGGCCGCGCGAGCGGCAGATCGGGAGTCAGTGTTCGTGCGAGCGCCATAACTGAGCACCTGTTGATGTCCATGCAGAACTGACCCACTGAGAGCCGTAATTTTCATTGAATTTTGACCCACGTGATTGAATGTCCTGCTCAATCTTTGAGCAGGGGATACAGAGGTGATCACGGTGGGCATA
>Ga0154006_1000151_pt1 | contig 22788 bp, 16 predicted proteins | sample TSFL090MetaG_FD_104747 | JGI IMG/M metagenome (GOLD analysis project Ga0154006, IMG submission 104747) | Attine ant fungus gardens microbial communities from Florida, USA - TSFL090 MetaG | ecosystem: Host-associated > Fungi > Mycelium > Unclassified | place: USA: Florida, Wakulla State Forest...
ATGTACCCGGCAATGTCGGGACGCTTTACGTCAGCCACCTTCTTGCGGCCCAGCATCGGGACAATGCAGCGGTCGATGACCGCCTGATAGCCGCGCCAGGTGCTGGGCTTGTTGCGCTTCTTGGAGTAGTCCTCCATGAACTTCTTGCACAGCTCGGCCATCGTGGGCGCCTTGCGCGCCTCGGCCTTGGCGCCGCCGGGATCGCCGCCCCGGCGAACCTCGGCCAGCCAGTCCTGCGCCATGACACGGGCCTGTTCGACGGTCAGCTCCCCGAACAGGCCCAGGGCGGGCTTGCGTCGCTCGCCTGCGTTCGTGCGGTACTGGAGCATGAACACCCGGCGGCCTGCCGGGGTAATCTTGCACAGGAAGCCGGGCACCACGGTATCCCGCAGTTCGATGGCTTGCGCCTGGGGTTGCGCCGTCTCGACGGCGGTCTTGGTGAGCTTGATCTTGGCCATGATGACTCCTCGGAAAGACCCGTTTCCAAGAGCCACATGGGAGCCATGAGAGCGGAACTCGGGTCAGGTTTCAGAAAGCACCGGCATATGTTGAACTCGCCTAAGTTATTGATAAACCTTCTGTATCTGGCTCTGGCGTAGTCCAGCGAAGTGCCGGGCTGGAGTCATCGTGAAACAAAAAGTGCTCATCGATCGCCAATCCTGCCTTCACGAATGAAGTGGTTTCGGGAATCAGTGTGAGCGACTTGAATGTCTCTACTTGGTAATCCGGTGAGGTGAGTTGTCGGCCATCTTGCCAAAGATCGCCGATGGCCAGCAGTGGCAATGCAGATATAGGAGCCCACACTTCCCAATAATGCTGATGGTCTGTGGAGGTTGGCTCCAGAAGCGCGACCTGGTCCGAAGGATCCACCCTTAGCGGGGAAAGTACTACTTTGATGCTGGGCTGTGAATAACGCCGAATATGAGCTGGATATCCGCAGTCCCCAAACCAATCCAACCGCCACACCCGATCATCCGGAGTGAGATTGGCCAGTTTGGGGAGGGATTTCATCTCTGCACTCTACGGTTGCATTTATCTATGTAGAGTTACAAAGATCATTGTTCAGTTGCTTTTATCGTTGGAATTCACACAACTCAAACCAACCCATGCGCCTGCTGATCCGCGTGGTAGCTGGAACGCACCATGGCGCCCACGGCGGCATGCACGAAACCCATCTTGTAGGCTTCGTCCTCGTACATCTTGAAGGTGTCGGGGTGCACATAGCGGCGCACCGGCAGGTGGTCGCCGCTGGGCATCAGATATTGGCCGATGGTGAGCATGTCGACGTTGTGGGCGCGCATGTCACGCATGACTTGCAGCACTTCCTCGTCGGTTTCGCCCAGGCCGACCATGATGCCGGACTTGGTCGGCACGTCCGGGTGCAGATCCTTGAAGCGCTTGAGCAGGCCCAGCGAATATTCGTAGTCGGAACCGGGGCGCGCTTCCTTATACAGGCGCGGCGCGGTTTCGAGGTTGTGGTTCATGACGTCCGGCGGGGCCATCTTGAGGATTTCCAGCGCGCGGTCCATGCGGCCACGGAAGTCCGGGGTGAGGATCTCGATGCGGGTTGCGGGCGACAGTTCGCGCACGCGCTGGATGCAGGCGGCGAAGTGGGCCGCGCCGCCGTCGCGCAGGTCGTCGCGGTCGACGCTGGTGATCACCACATAGGACAGCTTCAGTTGCGCGATGGTCTTGGCCAGGTTTTCCGGCTCGTTGGGATCCAGCGGATCGGGGCGGCCGTGGCCGACGTCGCAGAACGGGCAGCGGCGCGTGCACTTGTCACCCATGATCATGAAAGTCGCGGTGCCCTTGCCGAAGCATTCACCGATGTTCGGGCAGGAGGCTTCCTCGCAGACGGTGACCAGGTTGTTGGCGCGCAGGATGTCCTTGATCTCATAAAAGCGCGTGGTCGGCGAGCCGGCCTTGACGCGGATCCAGTCCGGCTTCTTCAGCTTTTCGGCGGCCACGACCTTGATCGGAATCCAGGCGGTCTTGCCGGCGCCTTTCTGCTTGTCGAGCGGATTGACGCGCGCGGCGGCGCCGTTGGAGGAGTCTGCTGCGGGAGTGATATCGGTAGTCATATGTCTGCGTTGCGGCACCCGGTCGCGGGCCCCGCCCTTTAAGCTTTTTCAACCACGGCTAGCCCGCGAGGCGGGCCATCAGTTTGTCGGCGAGCAGGGTCTGGACCTCGGCCAGCGCAGCGCTGGCGCCCAAGGTCTTCATGTCGACGGTGGCCAGGCCCGCATAGCCGCAGGGATTGATCCACGAGAAAGGCGCCAACTCCATGTCCACATTGAGGGAGACGCCATGGTAGGTGCAGCCGTTGCCGCGAATCTTCAAGCCCAGCGCGGCCACCTTGGCACCTTGCCACGGGCCGTGGGCGGCATAGATCCCCGGCGCGCCCTGCTTGCGTTCACCGGCCAGATTATACGCCGCCAGCGTGTCGATCACCGCCTGCTCGATGTTGTGGACGAATTCACGCGCGAACAGCCGCGCGCCCGGCCGCGCCCGACGCAAATCCATCAGCAGGTAGATCACCACCTGGCCGGGGCCGTGGTAGGTGACTTCCCCGCCGCGGTCGGTCTGTATCACCGGGATGTCATGGGCATTGAGCACATGGCCGGCGTCGGCGCCCAGTCCCAGGGTGTAGACCGGCGGATGCTCCACGATCCACAGCTGGTCGGGCGTGTCGGCGGTGCGCTGATCGGTGTAAGCCTTCATGGCCGCGAAACTGGCTTCATACGGCTCCACGCCGCGCCGCACGATCTGCGGCAAGGGCACGCCGGATGGCGCGTCGGGAGGAATGTCAGCCAGGGCGGGGGCCACGGGCGCGGTGGGTAATGCGGTCTGCATGTCCGCCAGTGTAGCGAAGTTCGGCCGAAGCCGTCAGTACGGCACGGATCGTGCTGTACAGCATTGCCTTTACGACAACAACCTGCCGGCTCACCAGCGGAGCAAGCCATGCGGCAACAGCCGCGACACCAACACACGCGACGACGCCCGATCCTGCCCGCGCGGCACCGGCGCAAGCTCGACCTGCGCGCATCCCCGCACGGCCTCGAAGACGGCCAGGCCGCGCGCGGGCAGGTCGAATTCCCGCCCCGGACCAAGCCAGACATCGGCCCCACCCGCGTCCACCGTCAGCCAGACCAGGCCGCACCGCACACGCGCCCGCAGCGGTGCGCGCAATGGCAGCGCCCGGGTGGCGCCCGCGGGCAGATCGAGATGAATGGCTCTGCTTGTGAATAAATTTTGCTGCATGATCCCTGACCTCCTGCCGCAAGACAGCACGCTCCCTGGCCGGGGCGAAAGCGCCCTGCCTGGAAATTTGGCTTATTTCTGGCTTGATTGAATGGACAAGGGAAATTGTAGTCAGCCGCAGGCTGTGGACAAAACGAGATATATTCTTCGTCATTGCTAATTAAATTCACAAGAGAGTGCCATGTCCGACTTGCGGCGTTTGCCCAATCTGGCGGCCTTACGGGCCTTCGAGGCGGCCTCCCGCCATGCCTCGTTTTCGCGCGCGGCCGAGGAAATCCACGTCACGCCGGGCGCGGTCAGCCATCAGGTGCGGGCGCTGGAAGACGACCTCGGTCTGCAACTCTTCCTGCGCCATGGCAAGCGCCTCACCCTCACCGACACCGGCCAGCGCCTGGCCGAGACCATCCGCCGATCCTTGTCCGAGATTGCCGATGCCGCCCAGCATCTGCGCGCACTGAGCCAGCAGCAGCGGCTGGTGATCTCATCTACCGCCTCATTCGCCTCGCGCTGGCTGGCACCCCGGCTGTGGAAATTCATCGATCGGCATCCTGAGATCGAGGTCGTGCTGCAATCCGGCGCCCAACTGGCCGACCTGCGGCTGGATGGCGTGGATGTCGGCATCCGCTTCGGCAAGGGCGACTATGCCGGGCTGGTCACGGAAAAACTGACGGATGACTACTACTACCCTGTGGCATCCCCCGCCTACCGCGACCGTCGCGGCCAGCCACCGGTGACGCCGGCCGACCTCGCGCATTGCAAGCTGCTGCGCATGGATGAACAGGAATCCTGGCAACCCTGGCTGGCGCTGGCCGGCCTCCAGCTGCCCGAGCCGCGCGGCGGGTTGGTGATCGAGGATTCTTCCCTGACCTTGCGCCAGGCGGCCGATGGCGGCGGGGTGGCGCTGTCGCGCCATGTGATCGCCTCGCAGGAAATTGCCGCCGGCGAGCTGGTACGGCTGTTCGACGTGGCGCTCAAGGCCGCACAGGCCTATTACTTCGTGCATCTGCCCGACGGCCTGGCCAAGCCGGCCGTCGCCGCCTTCAGGCAATGGCTGTTCGCCGAAATGGCGCTGTTTCGCGAGGACAGCCGCTGGCCGGGATGAGCCGGCACCTCCCTCATCAGACAAACAAAAACCCGGCGCGCCGCGAACGGCGTGGCCGGGTTGTCGGTAACGGCGAGGCTGACTTACAGCACGAACTTCACATGTTCATGCGACGACAGCGCGCGGTAGAGATCATCCAGCTGCTCGCGGCTGGTGGCCCGCACGGTCAGGGTCAGCGACAGGTACTTGCCCTGCGAGGACGGGCGCATCTCTAGCTTGCCGGCGTGGAAATCGGGGTCGTGCGTCACCACCAGATCGACGATGGTCTGGGCGAATTCGTCGTGCATGATGCCCACGACCTTGATCGGAAAGTCGCTCGGATACTCGATGAGCGACTCTTCGGGTGGAATCTCGGGAGGGGAAGGCGGTTGGAATGTCGTCATGGCAATGAAGGGCGCCAGCGCGCCGCGTTGCGTTTCAATGCCCCCAGATAAGGCCGATACGGCCGGTTTCAAGCGCATCTCGGGGATGGCGGCATTGTACGCCCATTGGCAATATCCCCGCTCGGGCTGAGTAGCCGCGAAGCGGCGTATCGAAGCCTGTCTTGCGCTTCCAGATGAGGGCAGGCTTGGATACAGCCCTGCGGGCCTACTCAGCCCGAACGGAGATAGCGGAACCGTTCACAACCGCGCCTTGGCCGCCTGATACCCCGCATACACCCTGGCGAACACCGGCCCAGGCTTGCCGTTGCCGACCGGCTTGCCATCCAGGCTCGTCACCGGCAGCACTTCCTTGCTGGCCGAGGAAATCATCAGTTCATCGGCGGCGAACACTTCTTCGCGGGAAATGCGGCGAACTTCCAGCGCGATGCCCTGCTCCGCGCACAGCTCTTCCATGAAGCCGTAGCGGATGCCCTCGAGGATCAGGTTGTCCTTGGGCGGCGCGATGATCTTGCCCGCCTTGACCACCCACACATTGGACGACGAAGCTTCCGACAACCAGCCGTCGCGAAACTGGATGGCCTCGGTCACTTCATGTTCGGCGGCAAATTGCGCGGCCAGCACATTGCCCAGCAGCGAAGTGGACTTGATCTGGCAATTCAGCCAGCGGCGGTCTTCCATGCTCACGCAAGCCACGCCGTTCTCGATGGCCGAGGCCGGCGGCAGCACCATCGGATTGGTCATGATCAGCACCGTCGGCGTGACTTGCTTGGGGAAGGCATGAGCGCGCTTGGCCACGCCGCGCGTGACCTGGATGTAGACCATCTGGTCGTCCAGGCCATTGGCCTCGACCACGCGGTCGATCAGCGCCTGCCACTCGTCAGGGCTGTGCGGATTGGGAATGCCGATGGTCGCCTGGCTGCGCAACAGACGCGCCAGATGCTGGGCACCGCGAAACGGCTTGCGGCGATACATCGGGATCACTTCGTAGACGCCGTCACCGAAGATGAAACCGCGATCGAGCACCGGAACGCGGGCTTCGGACAGCGGCGTCATCTCGCCATTGAGGTAGACGATGGGATCATTCATGTCAGGCTTTCGATCGGAAAAAGGGAGAGGTGGAATTGCCCGGGCCAAACCATGGCGATCATGGCGATTCCTGATGGCAGAATTGTTGCACAGGCGCGCCACGCGGGTCATGCCGTTACCGCATGACCCACGCCGCCGCCGAGGCCGGTTTCAGATCGCCGACACCTGCACCGTATGCCCGTGCTCGCCACGGGAAAAATGCCAGCGGGTCGAATGGAAGCGCGCCAGCGTTTCGCGGTGCGCGATGCTGACCACGGTCACGCCGGGCAGCTCGCGCGGCAAGGCCGCGTAGAGTGTTTCTTCGGTCTCGCCATCCATGGCGCTGCTGGCCTCGTCGAGGAAAACGATGCCCGGCCGGTTCAGGAACACCCGCACGAAAGCCAGCCGCTGCTGTTCCCCCGGCGACAGGATGTGGCTCCAGTCGGCCACCTCGTCCAGCCGCCCGGCCAGGTGCGACAGACGGCACAACTCGAGATAGCGGCCCGCCAGCGCGTCGTCGAAACTGCCCTCGGCGGCCGGATAGGACAAGGCCGCGCGCAGGCTGCCGATGGGCAGGTAGCCGCGCTGCGGCAGGAACATCATCGACACCGCCTCCGGCACGCCGATGCGGCCGCTGCCATACGGCCAGATATCGGCGATGGCGCGGATCAGAGTGGACTTGCCGCAGCCGGACGGCCCGCTCACCAACACGTGCTCGCCCGAGGCCACGCACGCGTCGAGACGATCCAGCAAGGCCGCGCCATCGGGCAACTGCAACTGCAGCGCATCGATGGTCAGCGTGGTCTGCGCCTGGCGTGCGACCTCGATGGTGCGCGCCAGGCCCTGCACCTGCTCGATCTGCGCGTTAAAGCCGGCCAGGCGGTTCACGCTGGCCTTCCAGTTGGCCAGGGTGGTGAAGGCATTGATGAACCACGACAAGGCATCCTGCACCTGACCGAAGGCATTGCTGATCTGCATCAGCACGCCCAGCGAAATGGCGCCCGAGAAGTAGCGCGGCGCTGACACCAGCATCGGGAAAATCAGCGCGAACTGGCCGTAGAAGTTAACCGCCACGTTGAGCCGCCGGGTCACGCGCATGATCGACCACCAGTTGCCGCGAATGCCATCCAGACTCGCCATCAGTTGCGCGCGCTCCTGCGGCTCGCCGCGATACAACGCCACGGCCTCGGCGCTCTCGCGCACGCGGATCAGCCCGAAGCGGAAGTTCGCCTCCAGCCTTTCCTGGTTATAGCCCAAACCCACCAGCGGCTTGCCGACCCACCAGACGATGAAGGACCCCACCGCCGCATAGCCGATGGCGAACCACACCATGTAACCCGGAATCTGCCACGACTGCCCCAGCGCGCTGAAGGCCAGCGGCCCGCTGACCGCCCACAGGATGTGCACGAAGGACACCAGCGTGACCGTGCTGGAGATGAACCCCAGCACCAGCGACAAGGTATCGGAGGTTAAGGTGCGCAAGTCTTCCGCGATCCGCTGGTCGGGGTTGTCGGACAGCCGTCCGCCCTGCCCCTGCGCCAGCCGGTAATAGGCGCGATGCGCCAGCCAGCGATCCATGTAGCGCTCGGTCATCCAGTAGCGCCAGCGGAACTGCAAGGCCTGGGTCAGGTAGACGCTGTAGATGGCCACCGCGATGAACACGAAGGCCAGTTGGGAAAACTCCCACAGCAACGACTTGAAGTGCGGATAGTCGCGCGACTGGAGCACGTCGTACATGGTACGGTTCCAGCCGTTCAGGCGGACATTGATCCATACCATGCCCAGGTTGAGGGCGATGATCGCCACCAGCAAACCCCAGGCGCGGACCTTTTGTTCGGAGACCCAGAAGGGCTTGATGAGACGCCAGACGGTGCCGAAGGAACTGGCGCCCTCATTGGCGCGCGGCGGAGAAAGAAAAGTCATGGGCAAGCCGGAAGTTGGAAATCTGCGCACAGCTTACCCTGCCAGACTTAAATCCACCTTAATCCTGGCTTCTTCCGTCCTGCCCCCTGATCCTCCCCGGTTTCAGGAAAGCAGGATCACACCGCTTAGAAGGCAGCCCGCATCTCGACAAACAGATCTCGCGTACCGAGGCGGCCGCCATGCCGCTCATCCCGCGCGCCGCTGGCGTTATCGAGAAAACGGTTGGGCCCGGTCCGGTACTGGCCCAGATCCACATAGCGGTAGCCGACACCAAGCGCGAGCTTCGACGTCAGCGCGGCTTGCAAGCCCAACGTCGCACTCCAGGCGAGGTTGTGGCGGCTGTCGCTGTCGAAGCGGCGGCGCCCGGTATTCTGCCAGCCCTGGGCCTGGATGCTGGCCATGCCGAGGCCCAGGCCGACATTGGCGCTGAACACGGCATTGAGAGGGAAATCCTTGTAGAGATTGAACATCAGGCGCGCACTGCGCATCTCGACGGTATTGAGACTGGTACCGCTGAAGCCATTGGCGGGATTGCGCCACCGCCAGGTCGACGCGAACCGCCCCTCCTGCGGCAGCACATATTCGACTTCGATGCGCATGTTGTAGGGCAAGTAGGTACCGATGGCCAGCGCGCCATTGGTCCTGGCGTCGCCCGATGGGCCTTGCACCACGCCGAGCGCGCGCGGGCTGTAGCGCTCCTGCCCGCCGATACGCTGGTCACCGTTCAGGAGACGCACGACGCCATAGAGGTCACCAGGATTGCCTGCGCTGGCGGGCGCCAGACAGAAGAGCGAAGCAAGTGCCGCAGTCGTCAATACAAACTTTTTCAATGGATGACTCCTTTCGATAACAGGTCTAAAAGAGTCATCAATGCTCACACCCTCCATGGTGCCGCCGGAGGAAGAAATTCAAATAATCACAGTAAATCAAATGTTTACAATGGATTTATTTCCGTCAGGCATTTAGTGACGTTCACCAACAACAGCCGCTGCCATACCCCTCAAATCTCTTCCATCAACGTCTCCACGAATTGGTGCATCCGTCCTTTCCGCTCGCGCGCGATGTCGGCCCCCGTGGTGGTCTGGAAACCGTCGGCCAGCGTGAATAGCTTGACCGGGAAATGATCCAGCGCGAAGCGGCGGTCATCCAGCGGCCGATGTGCGGCGCTTGCGTCAGCCGGATCGTACAGCGCCGATTGCATGCGGCCGGCAATATAGAAACAACGCGCCACGCCGATGGCGCCAATGGCATCGAGCCGGTCGGCATCCTGCAGGATGCGGGCTTCGCGCGACTGCGGCGCGATGCCCGCCGAAAAGCTGTGTGCGGCTACCGCATGCGCCACCACCGCGATTTCATCGGCCGGCCACCCAAGCCCAGCCAGGATCTCGCCGGCGCGCTGCGCCGACAGGCGAGAGGCTTGGCTGCGCAGGGGCGAATCCTTCTCCACCCGCACACAGTCGTGCAACAGCACCGCCGCCAGCAGCAGGCGGAGGTCGCCGCCTTCTTCGCGCTGGAGACGACACACATTGCGCCAGACACGCGTCAGGTGCGCCAGGTCATGCGCGCCATCGCCGGCCGCGTCGTCGACATGGGACAACAATGCGGCGGCGAGTGTGTCGAAGGGAGCAAAGAGCGTGGCGGCGGGCATGGCGGAGGTCGGATCGGTAGTCATGCAAAATCGGAATAACGGCACAGGGGATAGTAAATTGTCGCATGGTGTCGGCCTCCACATCGGCGGATGGTCCGGTCGCGCGATGTCGACAACCGCTGTGAATTGCCGCAGGTCAAGGCACCAGTCGGCAGGGCTGCCGTCGATATGAGATGATGCGCCTTCATCCGTTTCCGCCCCGGCGCGGCTACTGCCGCCCGACGGGAACCCGCTCATCGCATCACCGGCGCGCCGTCCGACTGACCGCGCTACCGGTGACGCGCCCCCCATCCCGCCCGCCTGTCGCACCGGCGCGCAAGCGGCGATGACGTGGCGATTGATCATTGATAATTGTCCCGCCCTGCCCTTGCTAGCCGTCATCGTTGACGGACAGGCATCGGTATCGCACGGATCTTGTGGAGTTCACATGTTTTCCTGGTTTGAAAAGCTGGTTCACCCCTACCCCGAAGCGCATCCGACACCGCCGCCGCGCAGCTTCTTCCGCTTCATCTGGTCCTGCACCCGGGGCGTGCGCGGCTACATCGCCGCGATGACCTCGATGACCGCCATCATCGGCGTGTTCGAAGCCATCCTGCTGGCGATCATGGGCCGCATCGTCGACTGGCTGGCCAAGGTCGAACCGTCACAACTGTGGGCCGAGCAAGGCCACCACATGTTGTGGCTGGCCGTGCTGCTGGGCGGCAGTTGCCTGGTGGTAGCGTTGCAGACGCTGTTCAAGCACCAGGCGCTGGCCGGCAATTTCCCGATGCTGCTGCGCTGGAATTTCCACCGGCTGCTGCTTAGCCAGAGCATGAGTTTCTATCAGAACGAATTCGCCGGGCGCGTCGCCACCAAGGTGATGCAGACGGCGCTGGCGGTACGCGACTTCTGCATGATCATCGGCGACATCATGGTGTTCGTGGCGATCTACTTCGTCACCCTGATCGCCGTCATGGGTTCCTTCGATCCGTTGATGCTGGCGCCTTTCGTGCTGTGGCTGGCGGCCTATGCCCTCGCCATGCGCTACTTCGTGCCGCGCCTGTCGAAGGTGGCGCGCAACCAGGCCGATGCCCGTTCGCTGATGACCGGACGCATCACCGACGCCTACACCAACATCGCTACCGTCAAGCTGTTCTCGCACGCCGGCCGCGAAGCCGCCTACGCACGCAGCGCCATGCGCGAGTTCCTCATCACGGTGAACCGCCAGATGCGCCTGGTGTCGGGCTTCGAGATCGTCAACCACCTGCTCAACATGCTGCTCATTGTCGGCACCACGGGTCTGGCGCTGATGCTGTGGACGCAAGGCAAGGTCGGCATCGGCGCGGTGGCTGCCGGGGCGGCCATGGCCTTGCGCCTGAACGGCATCGCGCATTGGATCATGTGGGAAATGGCGGCCCTGTTCGAACACATCGGCACCGTGCAAGACGGCATCAACACCCTGGCGCGCGCGCATGAGGTCAAGGACCGCGACGATGCCCGCCCCCTGACCGTGACGCGCGGCGAGCTGCGCTTCGAGCAGGTCGGCTTCAGCTACGGCGGCGCCTCGCCACGACCAGTGGTGGATGACCTGGATCTGGTCATCAAACCCGGTGAGAAGATCGGCCTGGTGGGACGCTCGGGCGCCGGCAAGTCGACCATCGTCAACCTGCTGCTGCGCTTCTACGACATCGAATCCGGCCGCATCCTGATCGACGGCCAGGACATCGCCCATGTCACCCAGGACAGCCTGCGCGCGCAGATCGGCATGGTCACGCAAGACACCTCGCTGCTGCACCGCTCGGTGCGCGACAACATCCTCTACGGCCGGCCCGACGCCACCGACGCCGACATGATCCACGCCGCCGAGCGCGCCGAAGCGCATGACTTCATCGGCACCCTGGCCGACGCCGCCGGCCGCACTGGCTACGACGCCCACGTCGGCGAACGCGGCGTGAAACTCTCCGGCGGCCAGCGCCAGCGCATCGCGATCGCCCGCGTGATGTTGAAGGATGCGCCGATCCTGCTGCTGGACGAAGCCACCAGCGCGCTCGACTCCGAAGTCGAGGCCGCCATCCAGACCAGTCTCTACAAGCTCATGGAAGGCAAGACCGTGGTCGCCATCGCGCACCGCCTGTCCACCATCGCCGCCATGGACCGCTTGATCGTGCTGGACCAGGGCCGCATCGTCGAACAAGGCACCCACGTCGAACTGCTGGCCGCCAATGGCCTGTATGCGCGGTTGTGGGCGCACCAGAGCGGCGGTTTCCTGGGTGAGGAAGCCGAAGACCTGCCGTTGCGCAGGGCATGACATCCGCCAGCCGCCGCAAATGAAAACCGGCACATAGATAACATGCCGTCGGCTGCTGGCAAAGTGTATGCCTCAACTCTCCGTTCGGGCTGAGTAGGTCCTCAGGACCGTATCGAAGCCTGCCCTGAGTTTATCGAAGGGCCTGTCTTGAGTTCGAATCCGCCCTTCGATATGCGGCTGCGCCGCTACTCAGGGCGAACGGAGACGATAATTGATGGCCGCTTTATCACCAAATTACCGCCAAATCATTCACACGAAAAAACAGGGCACACCGTGGTGTGCCCTGTTTTTTTACTGCCTCACGCGAACGACTTATTCCAATGTGAAAGCCGCCTTTTTCACCTGCTCGGAATCCAGCCCCACCTGCACCTGGAATTCACCCGGCTCGGCCACGTGTTCCAGCCTGGCGTTATAGAACTTCAGCGCCTTGGCGTCGATGGTGAAGCGCACTTCCTGCTGCTCGCCCGGTTGCAGCATCACCTTGCGGAAATCCTTCAGCTCCTTGACCGGGCGCACCACCGATGCGGCTATGTCGCTGATGTACAGTTGCACCACCGTGGCGCCCGCGCGGCGGCCGGTGTTCTTCACCGTCACCACGGCATCGACATGACCATCGGCGCGCATCGTCGCTTGCGACAGGCTGACATCGGACAGGCTGAAGTCGGTATAGCTCAGGCCATAGCCGAAGGGGTACAGCGGGCCATTGGGCTCTTCGAAGTACTGCGATGTGTAGTTGCCCGGTTTGCCCGGCGTGAACGGCCGGCCCAGGCGCGCGTGGTTGTAGTAGGCCGGCACCTGGCCGACCGAGCGCGGGAAGGTGATCGGCAGCTTGCCCGAAGGATTGACGTCGCCGAACAGCACGTCGGCGATGGCATGCCCGCCTTCGGTGCCGGTGAACCAGGTCTCCAGGATGGCCGAGGCATGCTCGCGCGCCCAGTTCAGGTCCAGCGGACGGCCATTCATCAGCACCAGCACCAGCGGCTTGCCGGTCGCCTTGAGCGCCTTGAGCAGCGCCATCTGGCTGTCGGGAATCGACAGGCTGGTGCGGCTGGAAGCCTCGTGCGACATGCCGCGCGACTCGCCCACCGCCACCACCACCACATCGGCGTGCTGCGCGGCCTTGACCGCCTCGTCGATCATGGCCTGCGGCGAGCGCTTGTCCTGCACCACTTCCGGCGCATCCCAGTTCATGAAGTTGAGGTAATCGACGATGCGCTTGTCATCGGTGATGTTGGCGCCGCGCGCATAGATCACGCGCGCCCGCTCGCCCACGGCATCCTGCACGCCCTGGCGCAGCGTGACGGTCTGCTTGTCCACGCCGGCGCCGGACCAGCTGCCCAGCATGTCGATGTGCGAATCGGCCAATGGGCCAACCAGCGCGATGGTGCCGGCCTTCTTCAGCGGCAGTGCGGCGTGTCGGTTCTCCAGCAACACCATCGCCTCCTGCGCCACCTTGCGCGCTGCGTCGCGATGCAGGCGGTTTTCGGCATTCACATCAGCCGGATCGCCGGCGGCTTGCCCGATGCGCGCGAACGGATCCTGGAACAAGCCCATGTCGTACTTGGCGCCCAGAATTTCACGCACGGCCTGGTCCAGCTCCTGCATCGACACGCGGCCGGATTGCATCAGTCCCGGCAGTTGGCCGAGATAGACCTGGTCGGCCATGCTCATGTCGGTGCCGGCGTGGATGGCCAGTTGCGCGGCTTCGCGCTCGTCGCGCGCCACGCCGTGGTTGACCAGTTCGGTGATGGCCCCGTGGTCGCTCACGGTCAGGCCCTTGAAGCCCCACTGCTTGCGCAGCAGGTCTTGCAGCAGCCAGGTGTTGGAGCTGGCCGGCACGCCGTTGATCGAGTTGAGCGCCACCATCACCGCGCCGGCGCCGGCATCCACCGCCGCGCGGTACGGCGGCAGGTAGTCGTTGTACATGCGCTGCGGGTCCATGTTGACCACGTTGTAGTCGCGCCCGCCCTCCACCGCGCCATACAACGCGAAGTGCTTGACGCTGGCCATCACGTGGTCGTGCGCGATCGGCTTGCTCTCGCCCTGCAAGGCGCGTACCGCCGTCTCGGCAATGCGCGAGACCAGCCACGGATCTTCGCCGAAACCTTCCGAGGTGCGGCCCCAGCGCGGGTCGCGGCTGATGTCGACCATCGGCGCGAAGGTCATGTCGATGCCGTCGGCGGCGGCCTCATTGGCCGACGTGCGCATGGCCAGCGCCACGGTGTCCAGGTTCCAGGTCGAGGCCAAACCCAGCGGGATCGGGAAGGTGGTGCGGTGGCCGTGCACCACGTCATAGGCGAAGAAGATGGGAATCTTCAGACGCGAGCGCTCGGCGCCTTCCTGCAAGGGCCGGTTGTCGGCGCGGGTCACCGAATTGAAGGTACCGCCCACGCGGCCGGCGGCTATCTCATCGGCCAGCTTCTTGGCCGGCATGTCGGGACCAATGCTCACCAGGCGCAACTGTCCGATCTTTTCGTCCATGGTCATCTGCTTCATCAGGTCGTCGATGAAGGCGGTCTTGTCGCCGAGCAGGTCGCGCCGGGCCTGCGCCTGCGCGGGTTGCACCAGCATCATGGCGGCATACGCCAGCGCACACAACGCCGAGACCTTACGGATAGGATTCATGGGCACTTACATTCCTCTCTCATTTATTGCAAACTTTTGGCGACGACATGCCGTCTTACACACATGTTGCCGCCAGATACACGGGTCGATATGCCATCGCGCGGATCATCGTGCCATGACGCCCCGACGCGCGAAACGGTTCGCTATATTATTCGGTTTTGATATCGGCATGGTCGGCGCCCGGCGCGCCATTGCCCTTGAGCAGTGCCAATGACATCGCCTTACATGGAGAATTGCGTGATCACCAATGTGTTGAAAAAGCTGCCCTGGCGCGGCACTTTCCTGCTGGCGGCTTCTCTCGCCAGCGCCGCCGCGCAGGCCCAATCGTTCTCGCTGGAACAGGTCACAGCCAAGGCGCGCGCGCTGGCCGACCAGCCTTACCAGCGACCCGTGAGCAACCTGCCGCCGGTGTTTTCGGGCATGCAGTTCGCCGACTACATGAAGATCCAGCCGCGTCCCGAGAAGTTCGAATGGCGCAACCAGCCCACCCCATTCAAGCTGGCCTTCTATCACCAAGGCATGCAGTTCAACACGCCGGTGAAGATCCATGAAATCACCGGCAGCGGCGTGCAGGACGTGGACTACAGCACCGACCGCTTCAACTTCGGCGACCTGCATTTCAACCGCGACGAAACCGCGCGCCTCGGTTACGCGGGCTTTCGCATGGTCTACCCGGTCAACCGGGCGGACAAGGAAGACGAGATCATGAGCGTGCTGGGCGCGAGCTATTTCCGCGTGATCGGCAAGGGGCAGACCTACGGCCTGTCCGGGCGCGGGCTGGCGATCGACACGGCCACCTTGTCAGGCGAGGAGTTTCCCGGCTTCACCGAATTCTGGATCCAGCGTCCTGCCGCCGGTGAACAGCAACTGACCTTCTATGCGCTGCTCGATTCGCCGCGCGCCACCGGTGCCTACAAGTTCGTCCTCACGCCCGGCCAGGACGCCTTGCTGGATGTGCAGGCGCGCGTATTCCTGCGCGGCCAGGTCAGCCGCCTGGGCATCGCGCCGCTGACCAGCATGTTCCTGTTCGGCCCCAACCAGCAATCTTCACGCCGCAACTTCCGCCCCGCCATCCACGACTCCAACGGCCTGGCCATCCACACCGGCAGCGGCGAATGGATCTGGCGTCCGCTCAACGATCCGCAGAATGTGGAAGTCAGCTCCTTCGAAGTCACCAACCCGAAGGGCTTCGGCCTGCTGCAACGCGGACGTGAATTTGCCAACTTCGAAGACCTGAAGGACCGCTACGACCTGCGCCCGAGCGCGTGGATCGAACCCAGGGGCGACTGGGGCAAGGGCGCGGTGCAACTGGTGGAGATTCCCACCGCCGACGAAACCAACGACAACATCGTGGCCTACTGGCAGCCCGCGCAATTACCGCCCCCCGGCACACCGATGGCGTTCGACTACCGCATCCACTGGACCATGGATGAAGCAGCGATCCTGAACAATGAAGTGGGCTATGTGCGTCAGACCTTCCACACCGACGGCGAACTGACCCAGGCCAACCTGATCCGTCACGTCGATGGCTCGACGTCGCTGCTAGTCGATTTCGTCGGCAAGCCGCTGGAAAACGCGCCTGACGGCGTGCAGCCGCAGGTCAGCATTTCGGCCAATGGCGAATTGCTGGACACCCACCTGCAACCCAATCCTGCCACCGGCGGCTGGCGCCTGGCGCTGCGCGTGAAGGTGCGCAATGCGGCCCAGCCCGTGGAGTTGCGCGCGGCGCTGGTGTCTGGCGCGCGCGCATTGACCGAGACCTGGAGCTACCAGTTGCCGCCGCGCTCGGATATCCAGCGGTCGTTCTGATCTTCCAACAGGCAAGGGGGCTCCTCCCCCTGCCCGTCCGGGCTGAGTAGGCCCACAGGGCCGTATCGAAGCCTGTCCTGAGCCAGTCGAAGGGCCTGTCCTGAGCCTGCCCTTCGATACGGACTGCGGCCTACTCAGAACGAACCGAGTCGAAGATAGCTTGCGCCTGCGGACACAGCAACTGTACCTCTTCCGCCCGGAACCCATCCTGCATCAGCCAGTACCACCCGCCCTCCGGCGCCGGCATCACCCCCGTATGACGCAAACCGATGCGCGCCAGACGTGCCATCGCCTCCGGCAAGCCGGGGCCGGCGCGCAGGCGCACCAGGCGCGCGCGTTCCGCCGGCAGATGGGCGACTTCATCCAGGGTGGCGTCGCGGATGTCATCGAGGGTCACGGCCAGCAAGTGTTCATCGTGCGTCATGCGCATCGCGAACGCTGGCGACAACGGCGGCAAGGCCATCTTCCTGATATCGATCACACCATGACGCGCCAGGATCGGATCGAGCCATGGCCGGCACGCGGCCGGCCACGCGATATCGGGCAGCGGGCAGGCCGCCAGCGCGCGGCAGCACAGCACATAGGATTCACGCCGCCGCGCGCCGAAGGGCGACGGCAAATAATCCAGCAGCAAACCCGTGGTGCCGAAGTCGAGCGGCGGCGCCAGGCGCTGGCTTTGCACATGGGAACACACCAGCATCGCCGTAAGCATGCGCATGCCGGCGCGCCGGGCGTGATCGAGCAGATGCCGGCATATCCGCACACCGGCCTGGCTGCCCGTGGCGGCAGGCCGCACCACGGCCAGGCCAATCTCGGCATACTGCGGCACGCCAGGCTTGACCAGCAGCGCCACATGACCAACCACCTGGCCGGCGCGGCACGCCACCGCCGAATGCCACGCGCCGCTAGCGTTGCGCGCGCGGATGAAGGAGGGCAAATACACCTCGGGATACACATAGCGCGCGCCGTAGATTTCCCGGAACAACGCGGCCACACCCTCGGCGTCGTCCGGGTGGAAGTCGCGGATCTCGATGGCGGCAATGCGCGTCATGTGCCCCTCCCCGCTTCGTCACCGGCACGGCGATCGATGACACGCGGCAGTTTGCCGGTACGCGGATCGAGTTCCAGCATGGCCGTGGCGCACCACGTGATGGCCAACTCGACCAGGCCATCGGCCTGCATCTCGGCCATACCCGGCTGCGCGGTGAGCAGCATGGATAACAACGCGTCGGTTGCCTGCTGATCCAGGCCAGTATCGGCGGCAATCCGCACCAGCACATGATCGACGCCATGACGGCGGCTCAGGACCACCTGCCATCCCGCCAGCCCCGGCACGGCGCGCGACAGGCAATCGCCGATCACATCGGGCAACACGAAGACCGTACCGATGCGCACCTGACGACTGCTGGCGCTGCGCCCGGCCAGCACGAAGCGCCGCGCCGGCCCGGGCGGCTCGCACCATGCCGCGCGGTCGCCGGTCGGGCAGCGGATCAGGGGCGTCAACTGGCGCGTCAGACTGGTCGCCACCAGCATGCCGGCCTGTCCTGGCGCCTCGATGGGCGCGCCGCTGTCTTCGTCGAGAATCTCCAGGATCGTCTCGCCGTCGAAGACGCGATGCTCACCCGGCCCGCAATCGGGCAGACTCGCCCCCAGCACGCCGACATCGACACTGGCATAACCGATCGACGCGCAGACGGCGTGCGGGAAAACACGCGCCAGCAACGGCTGCTGGTCGGCGAACAGACTGTCACCGCCATACAGGATGGCGCGCACCGCCGGCAGGCTCTGGCCCTGGGCATCGAGGCAGGCCGCCAGTTGCATCAGGTGCGCCGGCACCACGGCCAGCACCGTGATGCGCTGTTCGGCCAGGGTGCGCGCCAGCACGTCCAGCGGCGTGCTGCCCGCGAACGGGAATTCGCTGACCGGCAGGCGCACATGCGACAAGGCGGTATGGATGAACAGATGGCTGGCATACAGGTTGCCCGCGAAAAACAGGTTGGCGATACGATCGCGCGCTTGCAGTCGGGTGGCGATGGCCGCGCCGTAGACACGGCACAGGCGCTCCCATTCGGCGCGCGTGCACACCGACCATTTGGCCGGGCCGCTGCTGCCGCCGCTGCGGAACACATAGGCGTCGCCGATGGGTGCGGTCAACGCCGCCCAACTGCCGATATCCGACTCCAGATGCCAGTAGCGCACGGGATCGAGCAGCGGCAGATCTTCCAACCGCCAGCCGCGCTCGGCCACTCCGGCCAAGGCGATGGCGTAGTAACGGGAATGCCGGCGCGCGTGCGCCACTAGATCGCGCAGCGCGACCTGCTCATGGCGATCGGGATAACTCATGCCGGCCCCCGGTGGGCGGACGTCGTCGGCAGCGCGCGCAGATCGCGCAGGATCACCGGCTTGGCGCTGTGCGGCTGACAGATGAAATGCATCTGCTCGCGCCGCATGGTCTCGATGACGAGCAATTCCTCGTCGAGCACATTCGCCAGTTGCGGCATGGTGCACAGCAGGTGCTGCGCGGCATGCACATCGCCATCGACGAAGACCCGCAGACGGTCCACGCCATCGGGCGCGTCCACCTCGAACTGGACCGCCACGCCCACGCGCTGCACGAGCACGTCCACATCGATCAACACATAACCCAGGCGCACGAAGTTGCCATGCCGCCCCAGCAGGCGAAAGCGCGGCGTGGTGCGCCCGCAGGCACAAGGCTGGTCGATCAGGCAGCCAAGGTCGCCGATGTCGTAGCGGATGACCTCCTGCGCCTCACGCGCGTGCGAGGTGATCAACAGGCGCCCGGCTTCGCCGGCCGGCACGGGCACGTCGGCCTCCCGCGCCACGACCTCGATCTGCTGCACCTCCGACAACAGATGAAAGACGCCTTCTTCGCTGCGGGCGCAGGCATGCCCCAGCGGACCGGCATCATTGCTGCCATACAGCGCCGAGCGGATCAGTCCGACGCCGAAGCTTTCCAGGAAGGCGCGCTGCGACGGCAGCAGGTGCTGGCCGCCAAGAAAGATCTTGCGCACGCCGCCATAGGCGCGCAGTGGTGCCTCTGCACGCCGGAACAGGTGATACACCTCGGACGGCACGCCGATGAGCGTATCGATGCCGTGCCGGGCGATCAGCGCGGCAATGTCGAGCGCATTGCTCTTTTGCGGGCTACCCATCGGGAAATGCACGGCGTCGAGCTTGTCGAGCGCGAGAAAGCTCGACAACATCCCGCCGTACAGGCTGCCCGCCGCCAGCAGGTTGAGTACGCGGTCGGTAGACGGGTCCAGCCCGGCGGCGAACAAGCCATCGGCGGCGGCTTGCATCTGGCGGTGATAGTCGCGATAGCTGAAGGCCGACAGCACCGGCGTGCTGCTGGTGCCGCCGCTGCGGAAGAACAGCCGCGCCTTGTCGTTGATGCCGCGCGCGAAGGTGTCACGTCCCATGATGGGCGCCTGCGCTAGCGGCATGCGGGGCGGCGGTGCATCCAGCGCGCCATGGCCCGCCACCATGTCTGGCGTATAGCCGGCGCTGACGCGCCGGGCGAAACGTGTCAGCGCGCGCGCATTGTCGTGCGGCTCGCCGATGTAACCGTCGTGCATGTCGCCCGGCGCGGTGATGCGCCCTACCCCGGCGCGCAACAGAGTATCAGTGACGGCTGCGATTTCCTCCTTCGTGCATTGCAGGCCGCAAGTTTGCAGATAACTACGCCAGGGCAGCAATGCCGTCACCAGCCGCGCACGCGGCATCGGCCGCAACAGCAGCGAGCGGAATGATGCCGAGGCTTCCAGGGCCACCTGGTGCTGCCAGATGACGCGCCAGTCCTCGCCTTCCCACACCTGGCCTTCGCAGGGCCGGAAGGCATTGTCCAGGCGCGCCATCATGCAAGCCGTGCCGACATCGGCCTGCTGGTGCACATCCAGATTGATCGTCGGCCAGCAGCCGGTACGACGCTGCATGGCCCGCGCGAGCCGTTCGCCGGTGTGGCGCAGGCGCGTGCTGTCGGTACTATCGACCAGCACCAGTTGCGGACTCGAACAGGCTTGCTGGTTGAGGCGGCAGACCTCGTCGGCGATGCCGTCGTAGAGCGCTTCATCGGTCACGGCATCCTGCGCCGCCGGCGTCAGGTAGATGAAACTGATCTTGTGTCCCCAGGCGATCCAGCGGCAACCCGGCTTGAGCTGCCGCTGCACGGCCTGCAAGGCGGCATCTCCGCCCCAGGCCGAGACGCCATCCACATGTGGCAGCAAGTGATGGATGTCGCCCGATGCGATGGGCCAGAGATGGATGTGCGCGCGCAACCGGTCCGTGTCGTCGCCATCGATGAACAGTTCGACCAGTCTGCGCGTGAGGGTGTCGCCGCTGCTGGGCCGCACCCAGTTCACATTGCCGACCAGCAGGCTTTCCAGCGTCGCCAGGAAAGGCAGCAGCGGCGCGTTGGACGGCATGATGTGCAGCACGCAGCCCAGCGGCCGCCAGGCCTCGAAATGCGCACTGCGGTAGTCGATGCGCCGCAGCTGCCAGGGGTCGATACCCAATTCGCGCTCGATCTTCAGGCACAGCGCCTGCTCGCTGCAATGGTGCAGCAATTGGGCGCGCTGCGGCGGCGTGAGTCCGGGCACATCACGATCACTTGCCAGCCGCTGGCGAAACCGCTGCACGCAGCGCAGCAGGTCATCCAGCGGCATCGGATCAGACAAGGCCGCCGGCAACCGATGCACCGCGCCGTCGATGGCCTGCTGCAATGCCGCGCCGGCGAGTGTGTGATGCGCGTCATGGTTCGCGTTCATACCTGGCCTCCTTAGATCAGTTCGGCGGCGGCAATGGCGCAACTGCGGTTGCCTGCATTGCCGGCGCGGCCATGCAGGATGAAGCTGGCGGTGGGCAGGCCACAAGCGCAGTCGCCCGGCGGCCACAAGGTCGCCAGGTCGCCGGGGATCACGCTGTGCGCGGGACAGGCCATGATGTACGGCGCCATCAGGTGCAGCAAACCGGTCGCGCCCTCCTCGCACACCCGGTAGCGCAGCGGATCACGGATGCAGGCGCTGGCATAACTGGGCACATGGAATCGGTGATGCGCGCATTCGATGTAGGGCACACCGTGCTCGACCGCGCCATAGCCGTCGCGGCAGCGTTGCGGGTCGATACCGAGTTGCTCGGCCAGGCGCGCGCGCAGCACGGCCTTGTCGACTTCCTGGCCGGCATGCAGCTTCCAGCCGCCGCCCAGGTTGACCAACGAATCCGGGTGCAGCGCGAGCGGCCGGTGCCCGCGCTTGCGCATGCGCTCCAGCACGAACCAGAGAAAGGATGGAAAGCCGAGCATGCGCACGGGCAGCCCTTCTTCGGCAAACTCTTCCAGCGCGCGGATGACGCCATGCGCATCGAATTCGTGCGCCTGCCCCGCATCACCGGTGGCGCGCAAGGCGTAGACGGCGCGGTTGACCGGCGCATAGTGACAGAGGAATTCATTGGTACGGGCATTGCCGAGCGCGGCGACCGACGCATCGGGTTCGTAGGACAGCATCAGGTAATTGCAGGGCTGGTCCGGCGTGATCCAGCCGTAGTGCGCCCAGATACGGTCGCACATACGCATCAGCGCAGCCAGGCTGTGGGTGTCGTAGCGCATGCGGCTGGTCTGTCCGCTGGTGCCGGAGGATCGCATCTCGGTGGCGTCCATTTCGTCGCCGCTCGACGGCAGCATGTATTTGAACAGACGCGTCATCACCGGCGGCAGAGCGCGCCAGTCGCCGCATTCGGCGATACAGTCGAGGTCGGCGCCCATGTCGTCAAGCCAGCGCGCGTAACCGGGTGTGCGCGCCTGGTGATAACGCGAGAGTTCACACATCGCCTCCGCGAACAGCGGACGGCTCTCTTGCTCGGACAAATACGGCTGTTCTATTGCGCAAAGACGCGCGACATGTGGCAAGACCTGGATCATGGCCGAGCTCCGGATGGAAGTCACGATGCTTTCGACCATACGGCGAAAGCTTATCAACCCACGTCAAGCAACATCAATATCTGATATCTCGTGACTATTTGCCGCAGCGCCGATCGCTTTTTAGAACATGATTTCGACAACCGACGATGCTGTGGCGCACGCGCATCACAGCACAGAGAAGCAAGACAGAAAGGGAAATGGCGGGAGGGCATCGCCGCGCCGGCCATGTCGATGACCGGTGCGGCAAGTGTGGCGAAGTTTGCGCGGCGGTTACAGCGCTTGCGCGTCGCCGCGCAGGCGCGTGATGACGCCGTCGAGGGCGTCGAGGTCATTGAAGTGGACGACCAGTTGACCCTTGTTGCGGGCGCCGGTCTTGATCGACACCTGGGTCGCCAGCAGGTCGGACAGTTCTTCTTCCAGGCGCGCGATGTCGCGCGACTTTTCCTTGCCTTCGCGCGGCTTGGCGGCTTGCTCGGCGCTGGCACGGGTGACCAGCTTTTCGGCGTCGCGCACCGACATGCGCTTGGCCACCACTTCATTGGCCAATTGGATCTGCGTGGCCGCATCCACCGCCAGCAGCGCGCGGGCATGGCCCATGTCGATGTCGCCGGCCATGAGCATGGTCTGCACCGGCTTGGCCAGGTTCAGCAGGCGCAGCAGGTTGGACACGGCGCTGCGCGAGCGGCCCACGGCGACGGCGGCCTGTTCGTGGGTGAAGGCGAAATCGGTGATCAGGCGGTGGATGCCCTGCGC
>Ga0154006_1000152_pt1 | contig 22694 bp, 23 predicted proteins | sample TSFL090MetaG_FD_104747 | JGI IMG/M metagenome (GOLD analysis project Ga0154006, IMG submission 104747) | Attine ant fungus gardens microbial communities from Florida, USA - TSFL090 MetaG | ecosystem: Host-associated > Fungi > Mycelium > Unclassified | place: USA: Florida, Wakulla State Forest...
AAACCCTGTCTAAACTTTACTTTTTTATCATCCTTAATTGGTAATCAGCTTGATCACTGGTCTTTTTGGATAGCAGGCCCTAGCTGTAAAGGGAACTTGGTAGTTAGTTAGGGACTGCTGGTGAAGACTCAGTACCAAACCCAGGTACCATGTTCAAGACCTGACCTAGCAATTGGATAGTATTATTGAATAGATTACCTATATTTTTTTCTGATTAGTAAAAACCTTATGCTGGAGATGCATTGTCATCTATATATATAGAGAAATAGCATCAATCCCTTAGAAAGATGCTGTTAAAGTAGAAATCCTCCTCTTGAGGTGATCATTTACTATTTGATTAGAGCAGTAGTCAGTACAGTAGTAAGTGTCTGGTTAGGTGAAGATCTTATACCCCAACAGATGTAGTGGTAATTAGCGAGATCAAAACCTTATTCAACCTTAAGAGATATAACACCATATTTCTTGAACAATACAACTCTTTAATGAGCAGCATACTCAACCAGCAGCAGACCCTCGCCAAATTAAGAGCAGAGCTAAAAGGAAGAGAGGGGAGGAAGTACTTCAATTGTAGAAAGTTTGGGCACCTAGTATTATGGGAGCCCCAAGCAGAAAAAAGTCTCCTATGTATTTAAACACTTAGTCCAAAACCTCAAAGCATACAATGGGGTTGAGATATAAATAACAGGGGAACTTAGGAAGCCAAGTCACATGATAAGGTCACAAGGTTATAGAACATTCTGGAGGAATATGTGATCGTAGACTAGTAGCAGTATAGCCACTGTAAAAGTAGTATAAGTAGTAGTCCAATTCAAGAAAGAACTCGATGGAGTTCTTCTTGAACATCCACCTAGGGTGATCACTAAGGACATTCACTGTTCATTGCTAACACCTAGCCCATAACTACAGGAACAGTGTTGGAGAAAAGAAAAGAAAACTAATCTCTAAAAATAAGTTTGAAGTATTGGCAAGTTGAGTTATATAATGTAGAGTAAAAGATAAAGTAAAAGTAAGGCGACAGGAAAGAAAAAAGAAAAAAGTAAAGTATTTTAGATACTGGAGAGTAGAGCACTGAAAATGGGAGTATTTAGACATAAAAGTAGAAGGAAAAAGGAGAGAGAAAAAGAAGGTAACATATGTGACTAGACCACAAAAGGCATAGCAAGAGAGGAGCCCAGCATATCCTCCTTGGAAAAAGGTATAGGAATACTGTGATGAGTGAAGCCTGCCCTCTTAAGGTACTCTCTTACTTGATAGGAGATGGATTACAGAGGAGGTGGTAGCAACATATGTGGAGTGTAGAGGATATAATAACAAAGGTGTATAGACCCATGAAAATCAAGACCAGGGTTTCTTTCTCGAAAGACAAGTGAAAAATATGTGGTGTGACCTTTGCCAAGAAGTATGGAATTGGAGAAATAGAGAAGTAAATAGGGGAGAGATGACAAAAGTGCAGTGTGTAGAATATGGAAGAAAAGATGCTATAGAAAAAAGAATGTTAGAACAAGAAAAAAGAGAGATCTTGTGTCCAGAGTGTAGAACAGAGAGAAAGAAGCTGTAGTAGAACTGAAAAGTGGTAGCAGACTCTATAGAGGAAAAAGCACAGTAGAATAACACATGGACAGAGATCCCAAAGAATACAGCAAAAGGAAAAGATAAGCAAAGGGATACCAGAAGAACATTCAAAATGTTAAGAGAAGTGTAGCTGAACATTGGAGTAGAAAAGATAGGTATACATGAGGGTATGACAGTAAAAGTGCTCTTGGATAGTAGCATAATAGGAATGTTCATAGACAAGAAAATGGCAGCAAAACATGGGTTTAAGCTGTAGAAGCTAGATAGACTAGTAATAGTCAAGAATGTGGATGGAACAAACAACAGTGGAGGGGCTATTACACACCAAGTGGAAGTAAATGTGTATTACAAAAGCCATATAGAAAAAATGAGAATGGACATATGCAATTTGGGGAGGACAGACATCATACTAGGTATACTGTAGTTGCAAGCATACAACCCTAAGATAGACTAGAAGACAGAAGAAGTCAAAATAACAAGATGTCCATCAATAAATGTTAATGGAAGAGAAATTTAATAATAAAGTCAAACTAGATAAAAAAAAAAGTAAAGAAGATGGTACCACCAAGGTTTCACAAGTGGCTAGAAGTATTTAAAAAGATAGAGTTAGAAAGGATACCAGTGAGAAAACCTTAGGACTATGCAATAAGTCTGAGAGAAAACTTTGTACCTAGGAAAGAAAGAACATACTTGATATCGAGGGAAGAGAAAGAGAAAGTGAGAGAATTTATGGAGGAGCAGTTGAGAAAAGGGTATATTAGACCCTCAAAGTCACCCCAGACTTTGCCAGTATTCTTTGTAGGGAAAAAGGATAGAAAGAAAAGAATAGTGCAGAATTATCAATATCTGAATAAAGGGACAGTCAAGAATAATTATCTATTGCCATTGATTTCAGACCTGATTGACACTATGGGCATGAAGAAAGTGTTTACAAAAATGGATCTGAGATAAGAATACCATAATATATGAATAAAAGAAGGGGATAAATGGAAGACTACATTTACTACATATCTAGGGGTGTATAAACCCACAGTTATGTTTTTTGGTCTCACAAACTCACCAGTAACTTTCCAGGCAATAATGAATGATATTCTTAGAGACTTAATTGACATAGGAAATATAGCAGTATTCATAGATAACATATTGGTAGAGATGAATGATGAAAAAAAGTATGACAAGATAGTAGGAAAAGTGTTGAGGATAAAGGAGAATGACCTCTATATAAAACCAAAAAAATATATTTAGAAAGTCAAAAAGATTGACTTTCTTGGACTGGTAATAAAGACAGAAGAAATTAAGATGCAGGAGAAGAAAATGGCAGGAATTCTTGAATGGCCTAGATCTAAGACAGTTAAAGAAGTACAAAAGTTCCTAGAATTGGCAAATTACTACAGGAGATTTGTAAAGGATTTTGCTAAGCTAGCCAAACCATTGTATAAATTGGTTAGAAAAGATAAAAAGTGGAATTGGGGAGAGGAACAGGAAATAGTGTTTAAAAAGTTAAAAAGAGTGTTTACGACGAGACTAGTACTAGTAGCACCTAACTTGAACAAAAAGATGAGAGTAGAAGCAGATGTATCAGAGTATGCAATAGAAGGAGTGTTGTCAATGAAGTATGAGAATGAAAAGTAAAGACTAGTAGTCTTTATCTCAAAATCATTGAACAAAGCAATATAGAGGACAGTAGAAGACAATAGAATTGGTTACTAGAAACTTTTGGTGGCCAGGAATAACAAAGAAAGTCAAGAAGTATATAGAATCTTATAATGCATGCCAAAGAAACAAGAATTGCACAGAGGCACCAGCAGGAAAATTAATGCCTAATACAGTACCAGAAAAACTCTGGAGTCATATAATAGCAGACTTCATTACAAAGTTATCACTAGCACAGGAATATGATGCAATCCTGGTAGTATGTGACAGGATAATGAAGATGGTATACTTTGTACCTACTATAAAAAAGACTTCAGCAGAGAGAGTGGCAAGACTGTTCTGAGATAATGTCTGGAAATTACATAGATTATAAGAAAGTATTATAATGGATAGGAGAGCACAGTTTGTGACAGGAATGATAAGGGAGTTAAATCAAATGTTGGGGATCAACACCAAATTGTCAACAGCTTACCACTTACAAACAGATGGTCAGACAGAAAGAATAAATCAGGAACTAGAACAGTACTTGAGAATATTTATTGATCACCATTAGGAACAGTAGCTAGATTAGTTAGCAACAGCAGAGTTTACATACAACAATAAAGTACAAATGAGTACAAAAGTATCACTATTCAAGGCAAATAATGGATAGAATCTATGTATGGATTCTGAAATAAGAAAGAAAGGAAAGTTTGAGAGAGCAGAAGAATTTGCAAAAAGGATGAAAGAAATACACAAGGAAACAGAGGCAGCACTAAGGAAGAGTCAAGAAGAAATAAGGAAATATGCAGATAGGAAAAGAAGTAAGCCAAAGGAGTACAGAGTAGATGACTGGGTACTCTTGAGCACAAAAGATCTTAAGTTCTAAATAAAGGAAAGACATTCAGAAAAATTGATGGAGTGATTTGTAGGATCTTATAAGGTGAAAAGGATTATATCAACAAATGCAATTGAACTGGAGTTACCAAGTACAATAAAAATACATCTAGTAGTAAATATCAGTAGAGTACAAATGTACAAAGATCAAATAGAAGGCCAGAGAAAAAAACAATCTCTTCCAGTAATAATTGAAGAGGAAGAGATATATGAAGTGGAGAAAATACTAAATAAAAGAAAGTTTAGAGGGAAGAATAGGTACCTGGTACAATAGAAGGGATATATAGCAGAAGAGGACACTTGGGAACCAAAAGAGAATTTAGGGAATGCAAGAGACCTAGTTGAGATATTTGAAGAAGAATATAAAGAGGAGTCAAGACAAGTAGAGAAAAAAGATTATAAAGAATTCCATAGGGGAGAATTACCAAGAAGATATACAGCAAAAACATTATATGGATGGGATGATAGGAGATTTGATCAAGAGTATTAGAGACAATTGAAAAGAAATTGGAAATGTTAGAAGGGAATACAACAAAAAGAAAAAAAAACATTGGAAATGATTCAGCAGGAGAAAGAGCAAGAAATAGAGGAACCAAGGATAAAAAAAGTAGAATGAAAAAGATGAAATAGGTAACTTACAGGACCTATATAATGAACTGTGAAGTTCTTGGAACAAGGACCTTTAAGAGGGGAGTACTGTTATAAGTCACCTTGACTATGACCAAAGAACATCTATTTATAGAATGACAAACAAGGGAATTAAACTAGTAGCCTCTTGGCTGGTTGTAGAATACTATCAGTATAAATGAGAGCAAATAGCATACTTGTATAAGTAGATAGCTCAATTGATCAAGAACTCCATTGAGTTCTCTTTGTAACTCTCAAAGACTTAGCTGTTAAGTCAACTCGACTTGAGTTACACAACAGATAGTCTTTATTTCAAAATCATTGAATAAAGCAGAAAGAAATTACAAAATCCACAATAAAGAAATGCTGGCAATAATTCAATGTCTAGAGAAATAAAGGCATCTACTAGAAGATGCACAGACAAAATTTGAAATCTGGGATGATCATAAAAACCTTGAGTATTTCATAAACAGTCAAAAGTTAAATCAAAAACAAATAAGATAGGTATTATATTTGTTTAGATTTGATTTTATGCTAAAATATATGCCAGAAAGTAGTATAGGAAAAGCTAATAGTCTCAGCAGATGTTCAGACTGGTAGGTGGAAATAGAGAGAGATAACAAAAATAGAGTATTGGTAAAAAAGAAATAGCTGGAGATTAGAGCAACATAGGTGACAGAAGTAGTAATTGAAGAGATAGACCTATTGGAAAAGATTAGAAAGTCAGAGGCAAAAGACAACAAGATAGTAAAAGCTATAGAAAAAATGAAACAAGTAGATATTAAAATATTAAGAGATAAGGAGTGGTAAGAAGAGGATAGATTAATGTTGAAAGATGAAAAGATATATATCCCAAAGAATAAGAAATTAAGGACAGAGGTGATCCAGCTATACTATGATATACCAGTAGAAGGATATAGAGGACAGTGGAAGACAACAGAGTTGGTGACAAGGAACTTTTGATAGTCTGGGGTTACTAAGAAAGTCAAAAAGTATACAGAAGGATATAATGCATGCCAAAAAAATAAAAATTGTACAGAGGCACCTGCAAGAAAGCTTATGTCTAATGTAGTACTGGAAAAGCCTTGGAGTCATATTACAGCAGATTTTATTACAAAATTACCACTAGCACAGGGTTATGACAGCATTCTAGTAGTATACAATAGAATAAAAAAAATGGCATACTTTGTGCCAACTACAGAAAAAACTTCAGCAGAAGAAGTAGTAAGATTGTTCTGGGATAATATCTGGAAGCTGTATAGCTTGTCAAAAAGTATTATTATAGATAAAGGAGTATAATTTGTAGCAGGAATAATAAAGGAGTTGAATTTAATGTTGGGAATTGATACAAAGTTATTGACAGCCTATTACCCACAAATAAATAGATAGACAAAAAGAATGAATCAAAAGTTAGAACAATACCTGAGGGTGTTTATTGACTACAGATAGGAGTAATAGCCAGACTGGCTAGCAGTGGTAGAATTTACATATAATAATAAAGTACAGACTAGTACAAAAGTATCACCATTCAAGACAAATATTGGATGAAACCTATGTATAGGATTTGAAATAAAAAAGAAGAAAAAGTTTGAAAGGCAAAAGAATTTGCAACAAGAATGAAGAAAGTTTATAAAGAGACAGAAGTAGCATTGAGGAAGAGTCAGGAGGAAATAAAAAAGTATGCAAATAGAAAAAAAAGGGAGGCAAAAGAATATCAAGTAGAAAACTGGGTACTTTTAAGCACAAAGGATTTAAAGTACCAAATGCAAGGAAAAAGATTGGAAAAACTGACAAAGAGATTTATTGGACCTTATTAAGTAAAGAAAATAATTTCAACAAATGTAATAGAACTAGATTTGCTGAGTACAGTAAAAATACATCCAGTAGTCAATGTCAGTAAAGTATGTAGATACAAAGATCAAGTAGAAGGCCAGAGGAAAGAATAGCCATCACCAGTGATAATTGATAGAGAAGAAGAGTATGAGATAGAAAAGATATTGAACAAGAGGAAGTTTAGAGAAAAAGACAGATATCTAGTAGGATGGAAAGGGTATACAGCAAAGGAAGACACTTGGAAGCTGAGAGAAAACTTGGGGAATACACAAGATTTAGTAGACAAATTTGAAGAAGAATATAGAGAAGGTGTCAGGTGAATAAAAAAAAGGAATAGCAGAAAAGACTACAAAGAAGAACTGCTAGGAAGATATATAGCAAAAATGTTATATAGATGGAATAACAAGAGGTTTGATAGAGAATACTAGAGAAGAATAAAAAGAAATTGGAAACAATGAAAAAAAAGAAAGACAAGAGGACAAAGAACTTTGGAAACAATCCAAGAAAAAGATAAAGAAAAGAAAGAAGAAAACAAGCAAGAATTTGAAGAAAATAGAATAGAAGAATAGAATAAAGATAAAATAGGCAATTTACAGAATCTATACAACAAACTATAAAGTTCTTGGAACAAGAACCTTTAAGAGAAAGGTACTGTCATGAGTTGCCTTGACTATGACAAGAATCTATAAATAGAACAGACATAGACTGGAGTTGAACCAGTAGCTAATGGACAGCTTGTAGTTTAAATGAGGACAAATAGTGTACTTGTATATGTAGTAGACTGCAATTGAGCAAGAACCCCATCAAGTTCTTGTTAGCATGTAGTCATAAGGACTTAGAGCTCAACCAAGGTAGTTGTTCAAGAAGAACTTAATAGAGTTCCTTATTAGATTCTACTAGGTACTTATACAAATATTAAATAGTCTATATACCTGTCTCTTGCAATCACAGGACCTTTACTAATAACTATACATATCTTATGTAATCCTTCCCATGCTATTTATATCTTTCCCACATTGTATTCTTGGATATTTCCCATCAAGTTAATAAATGTATGAGAAATAGTTTTCTTCTTAGGAGTCATTTCATAATAGTTCTCTTTTAACCCTAAAGTGCTATCTTGAGTTAATCTCTAACTTAAGGTTCTTGAGTCAGTTGCTGACACTCATCATTTAGCTGCTCTTTCTTCCAGGAGTAATACTATTCCTCTAATAGACCAGATTTTTAGCTGTTTCACTCCTAGCCTTTCTAGGAGATTGAGATATCTCTATTCCAGAATACTCTGTACTCCAGAATATTCTTCTTTTACTCCACTACCAGTAGATTTATTAAACTTCTATGATGTGGAACTGTTCTCTATTCCTCATGCTAATAATAACCTAGAATAGATTGATACTCCAGCTTCTATCCCAGCTTTATCTTTTTGTAGTAACTTAGTCTGAGATAACTTAATTACACTCCAAGTCTAAGTTGACAAAGAGAACTCAATGGAGTTCCTATTGGATTCTATATACTACTTATATAACTACTATATGGTCTATGTACTACTCTCCTACACTCATCATGTGACTCCATCATGTGATATGATACTATGACATCCTAACATATGACTTGTGATATGTAACATTTGTCATGTGACACTTTCCCACATTTCTTTCTTATATAGTAAGTCCAAAAGAAAATAAAAGAAAAGAAATATAAATAATGACTTAGCCATTTTGCCAAGTTATAACACTTTTCATACTCTATTATCTATTGTACCTGCTAATCACAATCTCTTTGACAATTAGTTAGCTTATGCCCTTCTCTAGCTTTCTAAAAACCTTAGACAAAAAATACCAGCCATACCAAAACTATAACAAATAACCACTTACTAATTTGTGAGTTGATGATTTAATAATCAAAAGGCTCAAAAAAGCAAAGTTTAGACAGTAGTAAAAGATATTGTTAAGTCTGAGGTTTATTCTTAGACATACAGTTCTTAAATACATGATTGTGGTAGTCTGTATACTAGGACATCCTACTATATAATCACTATCTATTGTTCTATATATAGGAGTGCTATTATTCTTGAAATAGAGATAACCTAACCATCTTAGGGCAGTCCTTTGTTCTATTCAAGGACAGATGATAATTTATGGGTAAAGATCAGTATCATGTACAAACATTAAGGACCTTGTATCTCTATGGAATCTTATTGCCTTGGGATCTATTTATAGCCGAAAGAAGCACATTAAAGAGAGCTTCACAATGGTCATTGAAGTAAATGATTATGTTAAGCAGTTCCTGAGATATTGGCGATTTAGTATCTGGTAACTTGGTAATCACTGACTGATCTGCTGATAACTTGGTAAATACTGGTTACTTTGAGACATTTTTGGTATCATTTAAAAGGTCTTTTTAAGAGCTATTGGTGGCCATTTAGATCGTTGAAATCGGTCAAGTATTCCCAGAGTTATAGTCTGAATAAAGTTTGTGACAAAAACCTCACCAAGTAAAGGCCTATATTCTAGATACTTTTGATAGCTTAGACCCCCACAAGCTCAACCACTTCCTTTTTCAATATCAACTCTATTTTCAGGCCAACTTTCAGCAGTTTCTATCAGACGAGTCAAAAATCAACTTTGTAATAATATACTTGTCTAGTGTCATATAGAATTGGTTTGAGGTTGCTCTCCAACAAGAAGACCATGGTTATACCTAGCCTTGGCTTGCTACTTGGTATCTCTTTGTGGACAAGCTCTAAGTTCACTTTGGACTATTAGACCTGGTAGATAATACAGCTAGTCTCATTATCAGAAATACAGAGTAAAGTAAGAGTTAGTTAATAGAATAACTCCAAAATAGTATAAACCAAGAAGTAGGAGTACTAGCTAATAAAAAAAAATGAAATATATATATACTCTGAGATGTTAGTATGAAGTTGTAAGGACTCAGAGCTCAACCATGGTAGTTGTTTAGGAAGAACTCAATAGAGTTCCTTATTGGATTCCCTTAGGTACTTATACAAATATTAGATAATCTGTGCACCTATCTTCTGCAATCACATGATCCTTACTAAGAACTATCTATATCTTACATAATCCTTCACACACTATTTATATCTTTTCTGCATTGTATTCTTGGATGTTTTCTATCAAGTTGATAAACATATGAAAAATAGTTTCTTTCTTGGTTGTCTCATAATATGGTTCTCTCTTCAAGTTTCCTCATTTTGAGGAATTTTTCCATTGTCTCCAGTTTTCCTTCTATATTTTTTCTCTTTGCCTCTCATACTTCTTGTTAGACCATCCCCACAATATTTTTGCTATAAATCTCTCTGGTAGTTCTCTTAAGAATACCTTTTCATCCTTTTTTTCTTTCTGTTGTCATACTTTTTCAGTCTCTTTGCCATATTCTTTCTCAAACTCTTCTACCAACTCTTTTGTGTTCTCCAGGTTTTCTCTACTTTCCCATGTATCTTCTTTTGCTGTATATCTCTTCTATTATACTAGGAATTTTTTCTTTCTCCATACTACCCTTTTGTTTAGTATTTTTTCCACTTTGAATTCTTCCTCCTCTTTGATAATAACTGGTTTTGGTAGTACTTTCTTCTGCCCCTCTACTTGTGGCTTATACAGGTGTACTTGACTTACATTAACTACAGGGTATATTCTAATAGAACTAGGCAATTCTAACTCTACTATATTACTTAAGACAATCCCTTTTATTCTGTAAGGCCCCACAAAGTATTTCATCAATTTCTCTAATCGTCTTCCCTTCATCTGCTACTTGAGATCTTTGGTGCTTAGCAATACTAAGTTCTCTACTTTATACTCTTCTCTTTTACTTTGTTTCCTGTCTGCAAACTTCTTTATTTCATCCTGAGCCTTTTTCAAGGCTGCTTTCACTTCCTTCTGGATTTTCTGCATTTTTTCTGCAAACTTTTCTGCCACTTTGTACTTCCTTTTCCTTCTCCCCTTAAATTCTATTCTTAGATCTTAACCATAATTAGCCTTGAATAGTGACACTTTTGTAGCTGAATGTATTTTGTTATTATATGCAAATTTAGCTGTTCCCAACCAGTCTAGCCATTGTTCTTGTCTATGGTCAATAAAGACCCTCAGATACTGCTCCAATTCCTGATTCACCCTCTCTGTCTGTCCATCTGTCTGGAGGTAGTAAGCCATTGACAACTTAGTTCAGATTTCCAATAGCTTGTTCAACTCTTTCATTATTCCTGCTGTAAACTATACCCCTCTGTTTGATATAATACTTTCTGAAAGCCCATGCAGTTTCCAGATATGGTCTCTAAACAGCCTAGTGAGCCCCTCCACTAACATTTTCTCTGTAGTCACTATAAAGTGTGCCATTTTGCTAAATCTATCATACACCACTAAGATTATATCATATTCTTGAGTTAAGGGCAGCTTTGTGATAAAGTCTACTGAGATATAGCTCTATGGTTTTTCTGGAATTGCATTTGGCATCAACTTTCCTGCCAGAGCCTCACTTCTATTTTTATACTACTGGCAGGCATTATATCCATCTATATATCTCCCTACTTCTTTTGTTACTCCTGGCCACCAGTAGTTTCTTGTAACCAGCTCCACCATTTTCTACCTTCCTCTATATTCTCCTACTAGCATATTATGATGCAAACATACCATCTCTCCTCTCAGTTCTCTCTCTAATATGTATATGTATCCTTTCTTCATAACTACTCCTTCCTCTATCAACTATTCTTCATCTCTAAGGCTTTTTATTCCCACTCTCTTTAACTCTTCTACCACTTTTACTACTTTTTTATCTTCTTCTTGTACTTTTTTAATTTTCTCTCTTAGACTCCTATCTTCTACTAGCATTTCTACTCCTTTTACCCACTCCAGCCTGATCAATGTCCTATCCTCGTTATTATTCTCCACTCCCTCCTATTAGTCCGCTCTTTGACTTAGTCTATTGGCTTTATCTATACTTTTTCCAGGAATGTGCTTCAAGATAAAGTTGAAACATAACAAGTACAAGGCCCACTAGACTTGTTTCTGATTCAGCTTTTGACTCATCATGAAATACTAGAGGTTTTTATGGTCTGTCCAGACCTTGAACTCCATTTTTGCCTCTTTTAGATAGTGTTTCTATGCTTCTAGACATCGAATTACTACCAATATCTCTTTGTCATAAATTTTGTAGTTTTGTTCCATTGCATTCAGTGACTTAAAGATAAAGGCTACTAGCCTCTATTTCCCATTCTCATACTTTGTTGACAATACTCCCTCTATTGCATAGTCTGATGTGTCTGCTTCTACTTGCATTTCTTTGTCTAGATCTAGTATTGCCAAGACTGGCTCAGTCATAAATTCCTCTTTCAGTTTTTCAAATGCCTCCTCCTGTTTTCTTTCCTATCTCCACTTCTCTTTGTTTTTAACTAATATATGTAGTGGTACTGCAAGCTTCACAAAGTCTTTAATAAATTGTCTGTAGTAGTTGGCAAGTTCTAGAAACTTTTGCATCTCTTTTACATTCCTCAGCATTGGCTAGTTTAAGACTCCTTCTACCTTTTCCTTCTGTATTTTTACCTCCTTTGGTCCTATTACTACTTCTAAAAACTCCACTTTCTTCACTTTCCACTGACACTTCTCCAGTTTTACAAAGAGATCATTCTCCTTGAGTCATTTCAACACTTTCTCTATTACCTCATCATATCTCTCCTTTGTCTCTGTTGCTACAATAATGTTATCTATGAAGATAGCTATATTCCCTTAATTTATCATATCATGGAATAGGTTGTTCATTATTGTCTAGAAGGTAGTGGGAGAGTTTGTGAGCTCAAAGTACATTACAGTTGGTTCATAGGCTCCAATGTATATTGTAAATACTGTCTTCTATTTGTTTTCTTCTTTGATTCTAACATTGTTATACCTCTACCTTAGGTCTAGCTTTGTAAAAACCTTCTTACTATCTACTCTATCCAGAATATCAGCAATCAGTGGTAATGGATATCTATTCTTGACAGTTCACTAGTTTACATATCTATAATCCTGTACCATTCATCATTTGCTATCTTTTTTGGCTATAAAATGTACTAGTGATATCTATGGCAATTTCAACAGTTGAATATAACCTTTTCATAGTTGATCTTCTACAAATGCTTGCACCTTCTCTCACTCTTCTCTTGACAATGAACATACCTTCTCTTTCTTAGGCACAAAGCTCTCTTTTAGCTCTATTGCATAATTCCAGGTCTTTTGCACTGGTATCCTTTCTGACTTTGCTTTTCCAAACACCTTTTTCCACTTCCAAAACCTTCTTGGTACTAGTTCCTCTACTGTTTTCTCCTCTTCTATTTTTCTAACCATCTTTTTTTCTTTCTTCTTTTTTCTTCCACAGATAGACATCTTGTTATCTTTACTTCTCTCTTTTCCCAGTCTATTTCTGGATTATGGGCAGCTAGCTATAGTATACCTAGTATCACTTCTGTCTTTCCCAAGTTGTATACATTTATTTTTATTCTTTCTACATGTCCTTTGAAAAACATATTGCACTTTACCTGGTGTATAATTGCTCCCCCTATATTTACCATACTATCTATGTTTTGTACTAGTAGAAGTTTTTTCAATTTTTCTAGTTTAAACCCTTTTTTCTTTGCAAACTTTGTGTCCATGAATAGACCTATTGCTCCACTATCCAACAATACCTTTACTGCTACCCCTTTATAGTTTTCCATCTTTTCCAATCCCACTTTTATCTACACTTTTCTTAGTGGCCAACGAGTGTACTATATATTTCTTACTCCCTCAATGTTGCTTTGACAAGAAACTTTATTTCCTAGTTTTTCTAGATGTAATACACTATATATATTTGAGGAGGCTAGTCAAGAGCTCACTGTTCTCTATTGTCTTTTGCCAACTCTTGTAGTGTTTCTACTATTCTTCTCTTTCTTCCCTTTTTTTGCTAACAGTTTTTGACTATATGGCCCCACTTTCCATATATATAGTATATTCTATCTCCCTCTCTTCCTCTATTAACATCTATTGCATTGGAGTCTTTTTCTAGCCCCTGTCCTCCTCAATTATTTTGTACTCCTCCTCTAAAGTTTTGATTCCTTGTCCTCTATATAATCTGTCCTTCTCTTTCTCTATATAATCCTCTACTAGAGCCTCTTCTGGGCTGCATATTTCCCTGTAGGCACATTACATTTCTCCCCAACATTCTTTTCTCTGCTCTACTTTACCTTTGGTTTCTGTCTAGTCTCACTGCTCTCTCCTGCTACTCTTTTATTGTGCTGGGGAAATTCTCTGCCTTTGCTAATTTTCTTCTCAGTACTCTGCTTAACCCCCTCTTGAATTCTTTAATGAGGGATTGCCTCTCATAGTCACTTCCTTTTGCCACCTTCTTGAACTCCTAGATATATTCATCACAGGTTCTTCTTCCTTGTTCAATTATTCTCAACTGCTCTATTTTCCTTTCTTCCTCCACTATTTCCCCAAATTTGTTCTTTATTTTGCCAAACAATTCCTCTGCCATTTCTATTTTCAACCCTCCCTTCAATAGTTCATTTAGCAAATTGTCCTTCTATATCTCTACTACTCTCTCTTATACATAAAACAGTATCCAGGCCATCCTTGTTGCTTCTGACTTCTCTGTTATCTTTATACTTAGATACAAATGAGCTACATTGATAAACGTACTTATTTTCTTCATCTTTCCACTGAATAAAGGAGGTTTGGTCACTTTCACTCTAGCTCTTCCATTTTGTTGTAATAGGATAACCATCTACTGTTGTAGGCCAGCAATTAGGGTGAGAAGTTACTCCTTCTAGGTGGAGAGAGCTTAGGATATAGGAGCAGTAGATTGCTCTATAGGTTGCTGTTGGTATTGTTGGAACATGGATAATAGTAGTAGTGATAGCAATAATGATGATATTTCCTTGTATAAGAACAAGCGGTCTTCTTTGTCTAAACTTATGACTAGTTACTAACTAGAAGAGTGAAACAATATTATCCCTAAAAAGGGACTCTCTAAGCTAGATGGGCCTTTAAGAGGTTATTATTGTTCCCCTATATAGACTAATCACAATGGACCAGTAGCATAGAGCCAATAGTGAAAAACTAAATACAAGCACACTTAATATAGAGGTCAGGTCTCAGACAGGGACATGAGTTTTGTCCAGGCTGTCTACCTACTGTCCCTAACTAACAGTGAAGTCCCCTTTATAGCTAGAACCTACTTTCCAAAAAGCTTCTGAATACTGTACTCATTAGCAAAGATGATGAGAAAGTAAGTGAAAAGTAAAATGTTGAGGCTATAAGGTGCAGGGTCAACAATAGGGATCAAGTTCTTGTGTTAACATGAAGTTGTAAGGACTTAGAGCTCAACTACAGTAGTTGTTCAGAAAAAACTCAATGAAGTTCCTCATTGGATTCCCCTAGATACTTATACAAATATTAGATAGTCTGTGCACCTATCTCCTGCAATCACATGATCCTTACTAAGAACTATCTATATCTTACATAATCCTTCCTATACTATTTATATCTTTTCTGCATTGTATTCTTGGATATTTCCCATCAAGTTGATAAACATACAAAAAATAGTTTTTTTCTTGGTTATCTCATAACATAAGATATATTAATCAAGAAGTAGGAATTCAGAAATGACAATAGAAGATAATCTTGGCTTCAACATATGTGTTGTGTCCCGATCTCCTATTACAAGTGATTATCAATTTTGGAGACAAGGAGATGTCATCAGATAACTAAGGAAAGGTCCAAAGTCTGAGTTGAGAAGTATATAGAAAAAGGAAAGGAATATAGACAAGTACAAGTAGATATTAATCTATAGACTGGGTTGTTACCACATATTGACTTCATATATATACTATAACTAAAATAGAAGAGATCTAGTCTATACCATAATACTCCTATATAGCTAGAAGTAATTATTTTAGAAGATAAATAATAAAGAAAAGAAAATAAATAATAAAATATAACCAAAAATTCAATATATAACACTTATCAATAATCTCTAAATAAAACCCAGAGATAAGATCACAACCTACAATGTGGATTTCATACAGTATACAATACAACTAAACTGGAATAATAATATTCTCTACTATTACTACTATTAGAGACTTTCCAATCATCTCCAGGATCTTATTTCAAATCAGAAGTAGAGCAAGCCCACTTCTTTCTATGTAATGTACTAGTTGGCCATAACTTTTGACAACTACCATTGAAAATATAATTGTAGGTAAGATTGACTTTGGAATGTGGAAAAGAATGTTACTGATAGTTATAGTTGTAAACAAAGCAAGCATGCTTTGTCTTCATTCTTTGCTCCAAGCTCTGTACTATTTTGCCCCCATACTATCTTCTCCTCCACTCCTGTTTTCTTATGTCCCACTGCTAAATCTTCCAAAATATCTTTTTTTCCTGCCAAATTCCCTTCTCTGTCTATTCCTTATGTTGACCTCTCTAACAAGTTAGATAAAGATAGTAAGTTGAACAGCAATAAACAAAAACACTATATCAACAACAACCTCTATATATACTATAGATCAAAGGAGCCCAAGGTAGATAGATATCCAAGAAAACAGTCTGTTTGGGCATGCCTAGCTACAGTGGCTGAAGATAATACTATAACTTCTGAGATTGTCTTGGAAAATTAGTGTATGGCCTCTAAGACTCAGCATAGACTGAGAGTCATGTTGAACTTGTCTGTACAATCACAAGTTTAATATGTTTCAATATATCTGCTCTTTCCAATCCTAATTCTCTTTGTCTCTCTCTTTTCTCTCTATTGGTTTGTACACCAGATTACATCCAGTATATACCTATCTGGTCTCTTGTAGATTCTAGCTTGACTTATTGCTTTATAGACTCTGCTTTTGCTCATAAACACACTCTGTCTACTTTTTCTACTCTGTCTGTAGAATTGTATCTGTTTGATGGATCCTCAAATAATATTATTACCAAGGTAGTAATGTTGCCTATAACCTTTTCCTCTAGTGAATACATGACTTTGGACTTTTACATTACCCTACTCAATTCTTGCTATTCTTTAGTCTTAGATCACTCTTGGCTCATCTAATACAATCCATTGATTGACTGAGTTTCTGGGTCAATATCTTTTCAACCACCATCTTTACTCTATGATATAGCTTTTATTTCTTCTGTTGAGACCTCAATCAATCCCTTGTCTTTGTTAGCAGAATCTCCTCTACAGTTTATTACCTCTAAGATATCTCTGTTTACTTCTAGATAACCTTATATTGCTATTATTAATGCACCAGCTTTTCTACAAGCTTTATACCTTCTAGGCTTTATTACATTCCATTTAAACTTTTGGAGTACAGTACAGACCAAATCCACCTCCACTTTTAATAAAATCAACCTCTCTTACATTTCAAAGGAGTACTATAAATTTGCAGATGTTTTTAGCAAAGCAAAAGCAGAAACACTTGCACTCTATTGTCTATACAATCTTTGGATCAAGCTAGACAAAAATTCTCATCCTCTAGTGGATATCATTTATTCTCTGTTAACTTCAGAGCAAGAAGCTCTAAAAGAATTCATTAACAAGAATCTTTTCACTGGCTTCATCTAATCTACTTCTTCTCTTTATAGAGCTCTAGTTCTTTTTGTCAAAAAGAAAGATAGCTCTCTCCAGTTATATGTTGACTTTCATAGACTCAACAGAATTACAAAGAAAAATCAATATCCCCTTTCTCTTATAACTAGCCTTCTTGATTTCTCTTACAAAGCTCATATCTATACTAAGATAGATTTTTGTTATACTTACTATCTAGTCTACATTGCCAAAGGAGACAAATGGAAAATAGTATTCAGGACTCATTATAGATCTTTCAAGTAGTCAGTGATGCTATTTGAATTAACTAATGTCCTAGCTGCCTTTTAGCATTTCATAAACAATATCTTCTCTAATCTCCTCGATATATATATAGTTGTATATCTAGATAATATTTTGATTTACTCTAACAACATTTCCCAATATTGAAAGCATATCAAGAAAGTGTTGAAGTAACTTCACAAAGTAGAACTATATGCTAAAACAGAAAAATACAAGTTTTATTCAGACTCAATTGAGTATCTAGGCTATGTTCTCTCTCTATCTAACTTAACTATATCTAATACTAAAGTAAAAACCATTTAGGAGTAGCCAAAGCCCAAAAAAGTCAAAGATATTCAATTGTTTCTTGGCTTTGCCAACTTCTACAAATATTTCATTTACAATTATTTAGATATAGTCAAGCCACTCACTTATCTTACTAGAAAGAATACTTCTTGGAAGTTTGATAAGAAGTGCTAAAAAGCCTTTAATTCTCTTAAAAAATTATTTATCTCTGCTTTTATCCTTATATACTGGCTTCTGGATGCTCAACTCATTGTAGAAACTGATGCTTTAGACTATACTCTCACTGTTATTCTTTCTATTATAACTAATGATAATAAAGTTTACCTAATAGCCTTCCATTTCTATATCTTCTCTACCTCTAAACTCAACTATGATATCTATGACAAAGAGTTACTTGTTATCTTCAAAGCTTTTCAAATCTGGTAATACTATTTAGAAAAATCCACTCTTTCAATTGATGTAGTTATAAATCACAAGAATCTAGAGTATTTCTCAACAACCAAGATCCTTACCTATTAACAAGTAAGATGGTCAGAATACTTTTTCCAGTTCAACCTTGTTATCTAATTCCATCCTGGTCAACTCAGTACAAAGCTGGATACTCTCACTAGATAATAGGACATTTATCCTAAAGAAAAGGATAATGGCTATGTTTCAGTAAACCTTTATAATTTCTAACTTCATGCAGCCTCAATAATAGATCAAGAACAACTCTACTCCAATATTCTAGCAGCACTCTCTCTTGATCTCTTTGTCTCTGACCAACAAGCTTATCTAGGAGGATATTGATTAATAGACAACACAAGTTTCCTCTAACTTTATGGTAGAATTTATATACCTACAGATGATAACTTACATCTTTATATATTCCAGTTCCATCATAATTATGTTCTGGCCAGACATCTTGGACTAAACAAGACCCTAAAGTTAATATAACACAGTTATGTCTAACTAAATATCTACACTAATGTTCAACAATTCTACAAGTTCTGTATAACTTATATGCAATCCAAATCCTAATGACATAAGCTCTATAGATTGCTAAAGCAACTTCTTATCTCTGAACATCCATGGAATCTGATTTCTATGGATTTCATTAAAAAACTCCTTTTCTTCTCTAGTTCTAACACTATTCTTGTCATTGTAGACTGGTTGTTAAAACAAGCCATTTTCATTCCAACTTACAATACTATCACTTTAGCTGAGTTAGCCTGTCCCTTTGTTATTTATATATTCTCAAAGCATAGGGTTTTCTCTTATATTACCTTAGACCAAGGCTTCAAATTTGTTTTCTATTTCTTTTGCTCCCTTGGTGTTATACTAAATATGTACTATTACACTACAAACAAATTTTGCATAAAAAGTAACATTTAATATACTTTATATCAATAGATTCATAAGGAGAATTCACTCTAGAACCCATTATATATATGTCTTCAGACAAGAGTAGGGTCAATGACCAGTCTAGAGCAATACTTAAGGTAGACAAAGCTTATTACTAAGACTTAAGAGACAAGAACAGTAAGCTAATACTAGGCTAAAGAGATATTTCTGCTAAAACTACAATCTAGAATCACTTGTAGATAACTACAGTTTGATATGACAATAGGATCTCCAGTTTATATTGGAAGGTCAGAAAGAACAGACTTAGAACCAGGGACAGTACTTAGAAATAAGCATTAATCTTATCAGTACCACTCTATTTTCAGATAGGATATATGGGTCATCACTCAGAAGAACACAGTGTGTCAAGTAAATGTTATTAGACATCTAATAAAGTAGTAGTAGGTAGTTGACTAAGTCTAGAAGAGAATAGGATAGATAAACTAGAAAGAAGAGAGAAGGTTTTGAAAGGAAGCTATCTTGAGTATATGTTATCTTTGATGGGAAGGCTCTAGGAAAGAGATATATTATCTTAGGAATTAAAAGACTTAGCACAAGAGTGTTATGAGACAGTTCCTAGAAAAGAAACTATTTCCTGTACATTCTTCAACTTAGTAGATAATATTCAGGAGTACAATACAAGAGGGATATAAATAGAATGGGAAGGCTTATGTAAGATATATACAGTTATTAGTAAGGGTCATGTGATTGTAGAAGATAGGCACACAGACCAACAAATATTTGTATAAGTAGTTGTACAATCTAATAGAAAACTCTATTGATTTTTTCCTAAACAACTATCTTAGTTGAGCCCTAAACCTTCATAACTTCATGCTAACAAAGAGGGAAATTGGGATACCACCAAAAGTAGTAATAATTTTCTTTATTGTTTTATTTCATTGAGTCTCTGTAATTTATATTATTTAATATATAGTTCTAGGAGCAAATAAAATGGCAACAAGAACTCATTTTGGCATATGCCTCCATCTCCACTACCTCTGAAATTGTTTAATGCAGTATATCTTGAGTAACAACTTTTGGAATTAGTATAGTATCAGAAACAGAACAGAAAATATACAAAGACTCAATCTAGAACCAGATTACAGACTTAACTCAGACAGGCTTTAGAAAGAACAGCAAGCTAAAAAAACTTGGCTAGATATATACTTAAATTGCATTACATCCATAAAGTTCAGTATTGGGGGTACAGACAAGAGAGCAACTGAGTATGGAGGGTCCAGAAGGATCAACTAACTGTATTTTCCAGAGAAGCTTTTATTATAGTGTATAAAGATTGATACCTTAGAAAGAATATGTGATATAGATCTAGAACAACCTTATGCTCATTCAATACCAAATAATCATAAAACTTATATAAAGCTACATATAGTTTCTGATACTCTTCTTTAATCCTCTACTTCTGCTTCATCTCTTTGAACCTTTAGTATGCAATTAAAAGCTAGTACTGTGCTTTATTGTCTATTCCAGTGTATAATTCTCTTTTGTGCTCTTTTAGCACTTATACTTTACATCAGAGTATTACTCCAAAGCAAATAGACAAACAAAATGGACCAATCAAATACTGGAGCAGTATCTTTGTATTTACTGTAATGTTATAAGATAGTTTTTTAAGAAGAAACTATTTCCCATGTATTCATTAATTTGATAGGAAATATCCAGGAATATAGTACAAGAAGATATAAATAGTGAAAGATTATGTAAGATATATATAGTTATTAGTAAGAGACATGATTGTAGAAGATAGACATATAGACCAACAAACATTTGTATAAGTAGCTAGAATAATTCAATAGAAAATTCTACTAAGTTCTTCCTGAACATCTACCTAAGATAAACCTTCAGTCTTCATGACTTAGTGTTAACATGTAACTATTAACAGAACAACTGGTCTAAGCTATTATCTCTTGCAAAGTTTGCTTACAATAATACTCCTAGTTCTACTACTGGTGTTTCTCTATTCTTTACCAACCAGGGTCATTTATTATATACCAGAAATTCAGTATAAATTAATATTTATATTCATTTCATTTTTATTTTCTTTCTAATTTATGCTCCTGAACTTTTAATTTGTCTACTTCTATAAGATCATAATATAAACTAAAATACTTGTACCACTACTTCTATTCTGAGATTGGTATAAGTATTCTACCAGTACATTATAGTTCCTTAGTTCATAGATTAAAGTTATATTCCCCAATCCTTGTAGTGTTCTTTTTTCCTGCTTTTTCCTCTTTACTTTTGAATTTACCTCTTTTTTGGATGATATTCCACTACTTTGAAATATATGACTACACATGCAATAGGAGATTGAGGCACAGTGCACAAGCTGAGACCAAGGTCATTCTACTTCTACTGTTAAGACTCTAGACTACAAAGGTGAATATATGCTTCAACTTTGAGCCTATGTTAACACTTAATATCTCTTTACTCCTCTACAAAGGGTCCAGTTAAGGTTTTCAGAAGAGTTATATTGAAAGGATAAATATTGAGACTTTTAGTCACACTCTACAAGTTAGTCTAAAGACTGGAAGGAATATGGAGTTCCAAGAAAAGTAGATTTTTAGATAAACCACAAAAAGAGAAAACTTGCTATTTCTTTTTCTTTCTAGATTGTATTTATCCTAACTAGTAACATCACAAGAACTACCATCCTAAGTACTAGTGAGTAACAGTAAGTGATTAGTTGAGTCAGAGTCTATAAATAGATTAGTCCAAGGTTTCTCCATTTATCCTAAAGTTCATAACTATAATAAGATTTGTTCATAATTACCCCAAGTTTTATCCAATATTTCTTCTTTAGTTCAATATCTATAATTAGTCCAATCAAGTCTGAAGTCCTAATCTTGGTATGCTGATATATTATCTATTATATTATTTTTATTTCTCATCTCTTATTGCTATTATCTCTTCTACCATCCACTTGTTATCAGTTCAGGGCTGATAATAGTTATAATTCCAATGTAATTCCATAATACCTATATTATCATTGTGTTCCCTCTGGACTAGCTATAAAACCATGGGACTAGAGAGCAATATCTTTTATTTCACTCAATAGTGTGTTTTACTTTTTGACTTCACTTATTGTATTACTTTTCAGAACCTGAAGTACATATTTATAGTTTATTTATAGTAATTCACAGTACATTCCTAGCCTTCCCATACTACTGCTCTCCACCTATCTGATATTATTATCCAAATATCACTGTTGTTATAAACTTCATTTGGACTATAACTCCTGTAAGGTCTTAGACTGTGACGACTTAGATCTACTCCTAGTCTAAGTTGACAAGAAGAACTCAATGGAGTTCCTATTAAATTTCCTATACTACTTATACAACTACTATATGATCTGTATACTTTCTCCCCACGGTTCCCATATAACTTAGTCATGTGCTATCACCTGACTGTGACTCATAACCATGTGACTCTTGTGATGCTTAGTCATGTGATACTTTTTCATGCTCCATCCTTGTGTAGTAAGTCTAGAAAAAAAAAAAAAAAAAAAAAAAAAATAACTTAGTTTTTTTACCAAGACAAAACACAAACAAAAATAATTAAAAAAAAATAATTATATAAATAAAAAATAAAAATTT
>Ga0154006_1000153_pt1 | contig 22632 bp, 20 predicted proteins | sample TSFL090MetaG_FD_104747 | JGI IMG/M metagenome (GOLD analysis project Ga0154006, IMG submission 104747) | Attine ant fungus gardens microbial communities from Florida, USA - TSFL090 MetaG | ecosystem: Host-associated > Fungi > Mycelium > Unclassified | place: USA: Florida, Wakulla State Forest...
TCGCAACGACACGACCGTCCACGTTATTATGCAAATACCGGTCTTTGATTTTGTTGTGATCGACGAGCACGAATCGTTGGGAGGGAAAAGAGGTATCGGCGTCGTTCAAGTGAGGGATATCCGTGAGGAAAAGAAGCTGTTCTCGGGGCTTGTAGATTCCCGCTAGATTGAGAGCGTAGATGTTTTCTGCACGTAGATGGAGATCTTCTGGTTGCATTGGGATAAGCGGTACCGTCGGCCGCCTGTGCACCTCGGACTCGACCCAGGCATAAGCTATAGAACTGGCTATACTGTCCAAGTCTACAAACAAACGAAATATGATCAGAAGACCCCCGATTGCTTGATGACGCGATAAGGAATGTTACCGCATGACTCGTTGCCCATGACAACAGTCCACTCTCCTCCCCTGCTAGGTAGTTCCTGTATAGCCTCGAGGTAATTCTTCTTGGCCGTAGATACAAAATCCGCAAGCACCGTCGTGGCATCTATCGGGCTAGCCTTGAAATTTTTGCTGACTTTACTCAAAGCCTCGGAAAATTTGCGAAAAGTATTAGCCATGGAGGTGGGAGGTGTCCAACAAGCAATAATACATATCACGTGTATTCGTTGATATAGCCAATTATTCTATGTGGACCTTGCACGTGCAAGAGCCTGATAGACCGTGGAATTGAATTCCTCTAAGATTACATATTGGACATCCACCGGGACACAACGTCCCTATTATGGATGCCTCGCTCGCCGCTATACGACGTCAAAACGCGTTCTGTTGCCATCTGATCAATCATTTTCAAGTTTTTGGGTATCGCCGTCTTGGAAATAGATTCCGCAATCCCACCTGCAGGAGGATACAACAATCTGCGAGCACACTAAGAAAAAACGAATTAAAACGCTGAATTCAATTCCTGATTGCACAGAAAGAAACGCAGTCGACGACGTACAAGTTTAACTCCCCACCAAGCCCTCACACTGATTCCGGTGGGCGACTGGTCCTGAGGCACAGAAACGTCACTATCGTTCATGTCGATGACTATCAGGAAATTCTTCAGCGCGAGAGGAATATCCCCGGCCGTGAACGCAGTTTCGGCAAACTGAAGGAAAATGAATGGATTTTGGGGAGCTAAAAGGAGAGCTTGGGAAAGAGCTTGTAAAGCTGAGAGGTAACTTGAGACCCGCAAGGACATGCCTTTCAAATACAGCAAGTACCCAGGAAAGTGAGGACATACTGGCAACACGAGGAATAGATATTCGCTAATTCAAGCCAGCCTTCAAGGTCATTGTAGAAAGTATCCAGGAGCGATCTGAGCTCGTTTACTGCATCCTCAGTCTTTCCCATCCGACGAAGAACCGCGACTTGGCGTTTCCAAAACATCTACACGCTCACGCAAGTCAAGACCTTTGGGAAACACGCGCCATGGAATAGTCACTCACTGGGTTATGTACATGGTTCTGGGCTTCTGTCTCATAAAAACGAAGGGAAATTTCTGGAGATACTGTAGCCTCCAATAAAAGACCTTGGAGCAGTACAACACGAGGTGACTCTTGGCCTATTCGATCCGCAAGAGCTTCCCATGCCGTCTACCCAAGAGCACGTCATTATCAGCAAGACGAAACAAACCATTTCCAAACATTAAACCGTACTTTTGCAATGTCCAATCTACCGACGTCTAATGCCGCCATCACCAGCTGCTCAACTACCAGCCAGACTATTCCTCTCAATCAAAAAAAAGCCAGCCTACAGACGACCAGAATACATACTATCATCGTTCGCCTTTGTATGCTTGATATCCTTCAGCAGGGGCGATGCTCGATCAATAAATTCCTGGGATGCCCTTGGATTTTGGGCTTTGAATAACACAAGCTGCTCAAGGCTAGTAGGGGACATGTTGGGAAGACAGATTAGTCAGCATATGCCCCGTTCCCACGTTCAGTGTTCTCAAGTTGTTGATGTCAGTATTTATTATCCGCAACAGGCGAAGCCAAGACGCGTATATAGACAGACCCTCCAGGCACAACCCAATGACTATTCACATACCCCAGCTCAAGAAATTACGAACTGAGACCACGAAGGGGTCAACAGTGTTTAGAGATCAAGTGTTAAACCAAGAAAACATATCGGGGATCATTATCCCAAACCTCACCATCCTCCTGCTCAAGCTCTATCGCACTCTTTCCTTCATCCCTGGATACCCTCTCTTGCAGAATTTTCTGATTTCTCTTATTCATCATGCTCAGCTTCGTACGTGTTATAAAAGCAGCCAAAATGCACAAGACCAAACACCTTCAAAATCAAAAGAGGTTAATCAAATTTTAAGGATCTCGAGTATCTTACCCCGCAGAAATCGCGTGTCCTTTACGGAATGAGTCTTCGGGGTCAAAATAGATTTGAGGCGAGGCACTACACTTGTAAAGGTCATAACTCAACACTGGAATGAGCGCGACTCACATGGAGACACAATTCGATATCGACACCACAAAAGCAGTCCCAACACCCCTCTTCGACGTGGGCGAGAACGTGTTCGCAGCCCAACTCCTAAAAAAATATATCATTCATTCAGCCAACCCCGAAGAGTTTCGGATTCACTAAACCACTTGCATTACGAGTGGGAACAGGCTATAGTTTCCCCCAACAACAAGAAACAATGCGAAATAGGCTGCACCTATGCTCTTGTGCGCCACAGCGGCGAGAATGATGTACCCGATAGCCGATAGCGTGGCAGAGAACATGATATGATACCCTCTATCCTTAGTGTAGTCGCTATGCCAAGCCTGGAATATGACCATGAACCAGCCGACAACATATGGAGCGACAGTGAGCCCCTGTGCGTTGATAGAGGAGAATCCAAGGTCCTTGATGAGCTTAACATTGGTTGTCAGAAACAAGGGGATTGCTCATGTAAGGTATCACGCACTGTAGGAAGGAAGTATGATACTGTCGCAACTCCTACGTTGACTGGACAACGTCAAATCAGGATCTAGATCATTTACAACAAAGATAGCAGACACTCACAACTAGCGTAAATAGCCATGAAAAGCCAAGCATTCGGATCCGCTACGATAGCTTTGAAACCCTGCCATCCAGTCATTCCTCCATGTGACTGAGGCTTATGGTCTCGATTCAATCTGGCTTGAGCTATGGCTCGTTCACGGGGTGTCAAGAATGATGCGGAAAATGGGAAAGGTGGGAGGAAAAATAAGATAACTGTGCCCATGACGATGGTTGGAATAGCCTCTATCTGAACAGGACAGTCAACGTCTGGACACAAACGAAATGAGAAACATACGAGGAAGAGAAATTGCCATCTACAGATTTTTTGAGTAAAAGGACTGTCATAAATTGCAGTGGAAAATACTTGCCCCTTCAAAAGTGATGTGTGTGCACGCACTAAGCCAAAGGCAATCAATCCCTATAAAGCAGTCAAGTACAATCACTATATGGTTGCATTGCCACCCACACCAATGGCTCCGGGTACGACACCAGTCATCACAAGACTAAAATAGTTGAGCCACGGATTGCGCCAAAAGGAATGTGACCCGACCTAATTCTGAATGCCAATTCACTCCTGCAATCGTTGGATAGCGAGTCCTGTCCAAGACGGAATGACGTACCGTTTATACCAGAACGATAGATAATATATGACACCTGCGTAGTACCCAGCTTCCCCTATCCCCATGAGTACACTGTATCATTCTATAAGCCTATTACTTTCTTTCCTGCGACGAGTTCTGCGCACCGCAACACCAGAAGGCCGGCATATCCTTTGGCATACGTGAAAGAAAGTGAGCATATACCCCAGAACGTGAGCGATAAGAAAAAGCTACCGAAGTATGATTAAGATGCCCCTTCCCTTTCAAAAATTTGAACTCACAATCTATTCGCCCCGATGTGTCGTTGCAAAACTAGGATGGAACCTGCGTTAGCGAACAAAACTAAGACCGGTAGCCTTACTATTTGCCGGCATTTCAAGCAAACCTAAGATCTGTCAGATGACGCAATCCACAAAAACTGATGCGAAACTCACAATACCCTACATAGAAAATGCTAAGAGCTAGCGTCCACTTCTGGTTACTCGTAATGCCCTGAAAGAAAATGAGCGCATCGTCGTTTCTGGACAGAGAAAGACCCACATAATTATCGTTGAAAGCTTCAATGACGTGAGCATTGCCGCTGTACATATCAAGTTCAGCCCATTGCTAAGTCTGAACGTCTCATTACTAACATATTTGTACGATCTGGCCAAGGCATAAGCGATAGAAGGCAGACCATATTTGGTGGATCTCGATATCTTACCGAACTGATTGACTGTAGGTCCCAAGAAAGTTGACTAAGCATCTAATGAGGATGATTCTTACCAAGGTCACTCACAGCAATAACTAAAATGGTCTTGTCAGCAGCGCAAGTACGCTCTGGTGAAGATATCTCACCTAACAATAATCAAAGGGAGTACAGCGTTATCTATCTTTCGCCGAACTTTCTTCTACACATCATTCTAGGCTTCAGAACATCAATCAGTCGGATATTTCAACGAACCTCTTCTTCGGGAGTATACTGCACGGTTTCCGCATCTTTGTGCACGGCTTCTGCAGACACGGGGTCTAGAGGCGAAAACAAAGACCTCTTTCGTGCTTTATGTCCAATCGCGTTTTGGTGCAGTGTCCCACACTGTGCCTCCTGTTCCTGCCGTTTCACTGGATCTTCATCCGTTGTATTCATGACCTCTGCTGAACCGGTAGATGGGACTGTCATACTGAAGATAACGGAGGGAAATGGTCTAAGATCAGGTTTTTATGGGGGAAGCACCCAAGACGCTATAAGTGTGGGAATAACGATGGAGATAAAGTCGCGCGTGATCCAATAGAACCGTACATATGGAGAAGACTGCAATTCATCGGAATTCCGATTCCGCTATAGGCTAGAGATCCATGTGCAACATCATAAAGAAGGAAATACCTGGTTGAAATTAATTACCGGTGTGAAACAAGGGACGACTTACCTGAACTCGAGTTCTTTGCGGAATAATTTTGAGGATACGTGATGAGGTTCACAGTATCATTACACCTCTGGATTTGTTGTCGAGCAACACAAGCTTGGCACCAACAAATAGACGATATTTATTTCCCTCTGACTCAAAGGACCAGGCATGGAGAACATTACGAAGCCGAAAGGACCAAGGCCAATCATGATATATCTTAAAATGGTCCACAGAAGACATGGAGACCTCACAAAGACCTGTATCAGTTGCATTTGGGGTAACATTCCTCGTTTCCTGGCCCGATCTCTCGGGGGGTGAAGATGGGGCTGCGTGAAAAGAAATTCCGATGGAACCAATATTTCTAGCCTCGCGGATGCCAATGAGGAATTCCCAAAATTTCCTGACCGAAGAAGTTGTCCATGTGAATTCATTCATTTGAGTATTCGGGGGAGCAGGAGGGTCCTGTGGAGAGTCGAGTAACACTGCCGGCGACGACTCAGACCATGGAAGTTGGCCGCGAACTGGAATTACCCATGCACAACGACTGTATTCATCGAAGCTGTCGAGGGGTAACTCGTATGGGGCAATCATCGTGGGTTTGGATTTTTGGTAAGGTGCGATGTTGACTTGACGGCTCATGGGTTGAAAGAATGGCGAGGTCAGGATGTGAGGCTTATTATCATCAGAACAAGACCTCAACCAGAGTAAAGGCAATCACTTGGGGTATGAGAAGGTTCAGAGGCTTGTTGTCAAGCCTTCTTCTCTTCATGGAACGTGTATCTTCATCGGTCAGCTTGCGTTTTGGAGCCTGAGTGAAATCTGTACTGATGAACTCAACAAGATTATTCAAACTGAAAAACTCGTTCTCATTTGCGGGTGATCCCCACTCCTTTAGTTCGGTCGATCTTGTTCCCGAAATGAGAGGTGGTGCTAATGAATACAAAAATTGAGCTGGTTCGACATGTGAGTCCTGCTGAAAATGACTTTTGAATGTGAAAGACTTACAACAGTGTATAGCAGCTCCTAATGGCTTCGGGACGCGACGAGAACTCCACGAGTCCTCACCAGTACTCTGAAAGACCAGATTTCGGCCCTGCTGGAGTAGCAGTGATCGAGACACTTCTGAAGGTTGCTTAGCTGAGAAATGGTGGACTGTGATGTTTAGTTGATACTCAAAGCTTCGAGCCATTTCAAGCATGAGAACTGACACAACGATCAGAACAATGTGATTGAACAATGTGATGTAGACAAAGCCACGATCACATGTCCTAGTTGGCACATTGTCTATCACTACTTCCATCTCCAGTCCTCCCTCAACATAGTAATATGATCATTGACTGAGAAACTCCCCTAGAAACAACTTGCACCACTCTATCTTCTAAAGTAGAACCCGAATGCGCCACTCTTTCGCCGCCTTGGTTGGTGGTTGCGAGCCTCGTATGCAGAGTAACCGATTACTGAATGAGCCACCAGAGACCAGCGATACTACAGATGCTTCAAGACCAAAACGTACGCCAGAAATGTTGAATTATCATTGAGCTTCCTAAAGATTTTATCTGAAGCTCACGGACGTCGGCTTCTGCGTAACCTGGCAATTTCGTTCTTCCTATTTGGCCTTTTCAATAATGGTTTGTATATCTCCATTCTCATTATGAGATGATGGTCTTAAAGTCACACCAGTGCTTTATGTTATCATTCTTTCTGCTGCACTGGACCTTGTGCCCCCCTCAACACCCAAAGGAATTATAGCTTTCTTTAATATTGCTCCATCATTCGTTGCAAAGGTTGGATGGCCCTATCTACTAAAGGGTCAGATACGCTATGACAGGCGACTGATAGGCTGCTGTATTTTGAGCATGATCGGAATGATTGTGAGTTTTTGACATCTTTGTCCTACATTATGTTCGACCACTTTTCAGGTTATTGCATTGTTCGAGCCGTTGTCTATGAGGTTGATTGGAATTGGCCTGGCTTCATTTTCATCTGGTGTGTAGATTCCTTGTATTTGGCATCGATGATGAAGCTTATTTGTTAAGGCCTGGGAGAATTGACTTTCCTACAGTTGTCAACGATCTATGCTCCCCCTTCTGTCGGTGGTCATGGTGTCGGGTTTGTAGTTTGCCGCTATCTTCTATCCATCCTTTCATAAGGTCATGTTCAGGTATTTTGCTTCTGGAACAGGTGCCGCAGGTCTTGTTGGAGCTTTCCTCTGGTGGGAACTCCGCAAGCTTGGTGTCCAACTCGGCATTGGTCTCTCTTCGGTATGTCTTTTCTTCACATGCAGAACTGAGCTATCTTAGTTTCTCTCTCTTAATGAGGTTATGCCACTCGCCATCCCCCTAACTTATTTTCTTTTTCTACCACCGAACACGGCGTTCTTTTCTCTCCCTCCTGCGAGTTACGAAGCTTTGGTAAGCTCATCAGGGGCGGTCTCCGATTTGCCCTATACATCTCTCGCAACCAATGAGGAGGAAATCAGAGAGGAGGAAGATGTATCGGCCTCGTTGCCAAAGGAAGAAGTTGCACTTAGCTTGGATGACAAATGGCGTCTTGTCAGACCTTTACTGTCGAAATATATGCTTCCCCTCTGTAAGTATGATTTTCTTCTCGACTTCTTCGTTTATTCTAACATAATTACTAGTTTTGGTGTATTTAGTACGTGCTTCAACTCTGTGCAGCCTCGGCTTGCTGAGATCGGACCTACCATGACAGTTTGAATACACTATCAATCAGGTATGTCCCTGAAGGCTCCGACCTGAGGTTCAACTAAAGACTCCCATCAGGGCATTGCTCCTACGCTACTTTATCCTGTTCCCTCTCCAGATAAACACTGGTTTCTAAGTAAGATCATACATTCTGTGAAGGATTATTACCCGCTCTGGCAGGTATGGTGTTGTCCTCTTCTCAAGTTGCGAACTCGTTGATCGGCGAACTTAGTTGGTCTACCAAGCAACAGTCTTCCTCTCTCGATCCTCTATTTCCTTTGGTCTACCCGCGCTTCCCGCACGCCTCCTTCCTTTACCTGCCATCATGCAAGCTGTTATTTTTTCCTTACTTGTTCTAGAGTCTGCTTACGGCTTTTTCTCGAGCGAATTGGAGGTGGTCAGTGTGTCTTTTGTATTTGCACTCATCAGCATCGAGGGTGTGTGTGGCGGTCTTGCGTAGTCAGTTTTCTTTTCTCTTCCATCGAGATGGTGACAAATTGACTGATATCTGTACTTCAGCGTGAATGTGTTTTTTCAGCTTAATCAGGAAAACCTAGATCCAGATTCAAATCATGACGTTGAGCGGATGAAACAAGAGAAGGAATTCAAGATTGGGTCGGTTGGGTTTGCGGATTCCTCGGGAATTTTGTTAGCCTCAATGGTAGCGGTGCCAACTGAGATTGAGCTGTGCAGAGCTCAGATTCGCAGGGGCAAGTTGCTTTGTAAAGGTCTTTAGCATCTCAACACCACCAATTTTTGACCGTTAAAGATTTAAACGGCATAGACTGGTGGTAGTTCATGACTTCCAGAATCCTTTACATTAGCAAAGATCATGGTAGTCTATATAAATTCACTACTCCAATGTAATATATCACAGCGGCATCTTCAACTCGCTGAGACCACAAAGGGAAGGATTGAAAAATGCGAAAAAAAGCTTTGGTTGATTTACTAAATTTTCTTTTACACCCTTTGACTCAGCCGGCTAATTTGGGGTTTTCTAGAAGAGAGGGGACGAACTAGATAGATGGAGACCAGATGCTTGGTTACCGAAGGTGATTTTGGCTAACACCTTCCTTGGCCTTCTGACGGAGTGGCGCAAGATCAAAATGCTCCTTTTGGCTTACTACACAGGTGAGAGAGGAACTATCGAATGCCCTTACACTATTCTATACTTTCGGTCGGTCACTATGGACTCATACTTGGCATTGGGATGACACCTGACGCACACCTGACCCAGTTACCTGACCCAGCCTGCGAGATGTGACGTTGTTCCATTATTCTACTCCACTTCTGCATTTCTTGTCATCATTCCAGCGTTTCTCCTTTATCTGGCCAATCGATGATGTGGAGGAGTTATTCCGGATCTCACTCCTTCCACAGCAGACGTCTGAGGTGAGACCACATTACTGTAGCCCAATTACTCATAAGATCATGTGGACATTTATTTCCTAATCTTGGAACAGAAGAAAATGGCTTCTTTTGCTTGCTGCTGATGGTAGTGTAGATATTTGTTCCCACTCGGACTCCTTCAAAAATGAATGGTTACGATGTAGTTGACTTAGATGCCTAAAGCGAGGTGGTTATCAGTCGCATCACTCCTCTGGCCTTATGTAGATACACCCCTGGTGCAGGGCCCTGTTTAGCTCCGCGTCTTAGCTTGTTTGCTGTTTGTTGAATAGAAAGAAAATACTAGTTACATGACCTTAGAATTTCGTCTCATTTATAAACGATTTGAATCGCCGTCTAGCTGGTCCGACCTTCCTTTGGGGACAGATGAGATGTTTTCTTCTTGCCAGAGGTAATTATTTCGGTAAATGAGAACCAACTAGTCCAAGGAAGAACTAGAAAAATTAAACGAGGGTGACATTGGGTTTATGAAGAATGTGCTGGCTCCAAGTGATTCAGGAGTCATGCGATTTTGATTCTGGCGAAGGTGACAATCATACAGAATGGTCTATTTGGAAAGGCACAATAATACAAGCAATCTAAGTGTTTTATGGTTTGGCTTCGGTCATTATACTTGTTATCGGCGTTTTATCATCACATTTCTGAAACTACAAGACGATATTTGATGCTGAAAAGTGTGACGCTCACCCTCGTGTATGAGCATTGTTGTGTGAAGAGTATTGTTACATGGATAATCAGTTCCGAACTCATCCAAATACAACCAAGCAAGGCATCAAAAAATATTTATGTCCCCTATCACCATGAAGTACTTCTCAACAAGAGGACATAGCAATGGGCTCTCCTTCGAGGAGGCAAGTGATTTGTACCCTCAAGAAAGCATTCGACTAATATTGAATCACTACCACAGGTAGTTCTCGCAGGCCTAGCACCAGACGGTGGTCTTTATATCCCGGAACATATACCCGAGCTACCAGCCAATTGGAAAACTGCCTGGAGCACTCATTCTTTCGTCGATATTTCTGTAGAGATACTTTCTCTCTACATCTCACCTGAAGAAATCTCTATATGCGACCTACGAGACCTTGTCGAGAGATCATATAAGACATTCCGTCACCAAGATGTTACCCCACTTGTCAAGCTCGAAGACAGGAAATTTGTCCTCGAATTATTCCATGGACCTACTTTTGCGTTTAAGGATGTTGCGCTACAGCTGCTCGGAAATCTTTTTGAGTTCTTCCTCAGAAGAAAAAATGCAAGAAAGGCAACTGGGAAGGAGCCAGAGAAGTTGACAGTCGTCGGTGCGACAAGCGGGGATACGGGCAGGTGCGTCATGATATTTTAGCTACTGCAAGAGTCTCTAACATCTCATAGTGCGGCTATCTATGGTCTCCGAGGCAAATCCAATGTGTCCATCTTCATCCTCCATCCAAAAGGTCGCGTCTCGCCAATCCAAGAGGCCCAAATGACCACCGTCACTGACTCAAACGTTCACAATATTGCCGTCAAGGGAACGTTCGACGACTGCCAGGCATGCAAAAATCCTTACATTCGTCCGAGTCACCACATTGATTTTCGTCGACTAGGACATCGTAAAAGCTCTTTTCGCCGACCGATCTTTCAACGAGAAACATCATCTGGGCGCAGTCAACTCCATCAACTGGGCCCGAATTTTGGCACAGACTGTCTACTACTTCCTCTCTTATTTTCACGTACAGAAATATCTTCCACCTGGTACCTCCGCCGACGAGGTTGAGATTCAATACGTGGTACCGACAGGGAATTTTGGAGATATCTTGGCGGGCTATTACGCGAAGCGTATGGGTCTCCCAATGGGCAAACTTCTTGTCGCAACCAATGCCAATGATATCCTCACCCGTTTTTGGAAGAGTGGACGCTACGAAAAGTTTGATTCCGGCGAGCTCCCGGCAGAGGATGATCAACAAGCCATTGATGCCAGCGGAGTCAAAGAGACACTCAGTCCTGCAATGGACATCCTCGTTTCGAGCAACTTTGAAAGACTGTTATGTTATCTTGCGTTTGAGAATACTATCGGCGGATCGGAAGAAGAAAGAAGAGCTAGTGCATCTCAGACTCTTGATGGCTGGATGAGAAAGATGAAGACCGATGGAAAAGTTCAAGTTCCCATGCCCGTGTTGCAAGCTGCAAACCATGACTTCACGGCGGAAAGGATATCGGACGAATTGGTGCGTGACTCATATATACACTTACTCATCAGTGGGCTGATGTACTTTTTGAATCTCTTCTCTTGTAATAGACACTAGAGACTATCCGCGAACATTTCAACTCACAGCCATCTTATGTCGCCGACCCTCACACAGCTGTTGGCCTAGCTGCGGCTAGCCTTGTTTCCACTCATAAGTAAGTCCCTTCTTCTCGAAAAGATCAGTTTTGAACATATGCTTTCTCTTTTTGCATCCAGTACTCCCAATACCTATCAGATTATCCTCTCCACGGCGCATCCTGCGAAATTCTCAGAAGCAGTATCGCTTGCACTTGAGACAGCATCAGATTTTGACTTCGATAGGGACGTGCTTCCGGCCGAATTCCGCGGGTTGCTTCAAAAGGAAAAGAGAGTCATTCATGTAGAACAACCTGATGTTCAATGTGTCCAGGAAATCATAGAGAAAATGAACCTTTCGACTGCATGATCTCGTGATTCCTGGCTGGCATAGAGCTATGGCTTCATTCTGTAACTGTGACACAATAGTTTTATTCGGCCAGGAACCTACCCGTTTATTTGTTTGCTAGATCTGCCTCGACCACACGTCGAACCCCTTTCTCCAAACCATCATTTTTGTCGTGTATCACTTAGTTATTCCCTATGACTGTAAAGCAAGTAGTGCTAGGAGGTTTGACTATCGGAATTATCAAATATAATTGGGTGGAATAAATTCTTATGTTATTACAGTACATGAACTACAAATTTGACGCTAGCGAATTGTGATGGTGTTCTAATCAAATTGCATGAGCGGACCATTTGTACTATGAGTACAATAGCCCAGCTTTACAAATAGATACTTGATAGTGTAAAGACAGAATCAGTAGAGGATTTAATGATGTAATTCTGTGAGCAGAAAGGCCGGAAGTGGTATCTGTCCTATTAACTTCCACTTACGAAACGTTCTTATCATCACACCACATCGAAGGTAAGAAAATAGAAGACTGGGACATAATCTTTGATTCAATTGGAGCTACCGACCAGCTTTCATACATACATAGACGCTACTGATGAAGATCATTGAGAGCTTAGAACTTCTCGTTGCTTGAATATGATTGATGTGAATCATTGATTATTGGAGTCCAAGAATAGGAGTGTGATGGTGAAGGCACGTTCTGTTCTTGTTCTGTTCTTATGGTCTGTTTATAAGCAGCGGCCATTATTCCAAAAGCAGCAAGACAATGCAAAATATACCCGGTGCACTTCTTTATAAGCAAACAAGAATGCATAAATTAAAGGTGAATCCTCATTTCGCTCTCTGCTTTGTATCATTATACACTGTGCTAGTGAGTCAATAATTCTGTGGCATTATTGATTGACCAGTATAGTGTATATCCATACCATATAGAACCCTTCCTTAGGTGAATTCTATACTTTCAAGCTTTCAGTACAGTCGACTCTGTCCTTAAGAGCAGCTGTCAAAACTGATGACTAGTCTAATTTGATAGCTTAGGAGTATGACAGAGTCAGTTGATGATACACCCTGCTAAAAACTGGATTCTGTCATGGTTCAAGCTGACAGTATTAGATTCAAGCCTGCCAAAGGTGTCCTTCAGATAGATTAGAGATTACTCTTTCCTTCATCCTTGGCTCACCTATACATGATACAAGGATAAGGGTAGAGATTTACAGTCTATCCTCTGATAAACTTCAAGTAGTGTTATAAGTATACTATATTTAAACCATTCTATATAGAAATACCAAAAGCAACCTTGTACCAGAACACAGTTTGACATGTAATTGGTAAGAGTAAGAGTAGTCACCGATCTGCCCTGAGTTGACTCTAGGTATATGACATTTATCTTCTTTGTTTACCACTCTATCACCTTAACAAAATCTATTTTGATTGAGAAGTATGTATCCTATAAACAAACTGAATAAAGAACACCATTATATGAATTAGACTAAATCTATTCTACTCCCTCTATATCATCAAACTGGCCATGCTGTTCACATAGACACGAATACATTTTTCGAAACACTATAAATTATGATTGGTATCATCTGCGCCAGAGCATCCATCAAGGGTTCAGTTGATAAGGAAACTGGTGCTGACTGCGATGAACAAGTCTTCACTATCATGTCTTCGTGAAGCGCGAAGAGTCGATACCAGAGACGCAAACGTCTAAAGCCATCGAGAGGGTGGCGTAAAACGAAGTTCCTGTCTCTGTATAGTCATGGACTATCAGAGGGAGTCGCTAAGAAGTAGAGTGAGATTAATAGACTGCAGTGTCATAGTTAGCTCAAACCTACATTCTTGGAAGGATTTATCAACCAACGATAGATATCCGTCGAATCTGCAAAAAATCTCGCCCAGATTCCCAGAAACAGACTTAATCCAGATTCCAGGGCTGTTGCTTCTTCGACAACCAAAGTGGACAGCGAAACTTGCACCGTGCTCACTTTACCTCCTTCACCAAAACAGAGTTGGGTAAGGTACAGAGCATGTGCAACCTCACTGCGCTTTTCTGATGTAACGTCAGTGAGTAAATCTGCTGGATGTGAGATCGATTTGAGCTTACGATTAAAAGAGTCATACGCTTTGCCAACAGATACCATTGGACCAATTAGAGCCTGTGAGGGGTATCGAGTCAATGAAACGAACGAAAGACAAAGCAAGCTAGAATTAACTAGTTTTTGATGTGAAAGTCTGGATCTCGTTGACCTTCTCCCGCTTGATGATCCAATACGCATCAATGTGTAGACAAGATGTGTGAGATCAGGATCCGACAAGCGACCATTCTTTCGATATGTTGAGGGAAAATTTGAAGTCTGGCACGAAAGCTGGCTTACCAGAGCGCAAAGGCTAGAAAACGACGGTGAGCGAATCAGTAGGTATTTGAATTGTGATATCAACTTACTCTCGTATGAGATTGTCCAACTCATGAATCTTGCCCGACAGACCACATAACTCCTTTTGTCCGATTTTAGTTTGAATGCTGGTAAATTTTGCAAATTCAGTATGAAAAGAAGCCAAGACGATAGTTAACCGCATAGTATGCTCGACGAGGGCACGAATAAGATCCGCATGGCCAGCAGAAATCTGTCCACGGCTCCTGAGTATATGGACGCTGATGACAGCCGTCACTTACAGTCATGAATGATTTTAGGATATGTATAGCCTCCTCGTCTCGTGCAACTACTATGGGTAAAATGGTATCACAAAACACTGACAATACTAATAAGCATGTAACATTAGCAAATGAGGACAGCAACATACTTTTGAGGCGACCAGAGATGTTGATAGCTGTAGTCCTAAGTTGCCATAATAGCTCAGAAAAATCCTGGACCTACAATTCATATGACGATGGAGAATATACAATGAGAGCACACCTTGTGTAGATTATCCCATCGTGGTCTAAGAGGTACAGTCAGGCCTAGCATGTCGATTGAATGGACCATCTTTGATATAGACTCGAACTTGTCCAAGATGTCCATTAATGACCTCGCATATGCCCTACAGCCATTCTCCACGTCTTTTTGTACATCTCTGTCGACAAGACCATGGGCTGCTTCGATATACGATAAAACTTTGGGTCTAGTTGAATAAGACATTTGAAAGTAGTCGCACCGAGATTCGAGGTGCTATCATGGATGTTTGTGTGGCAAGGTTCTTATACGACATTTTCCGAGAGGAGGCGGATAACGCAAAGATTGTGCGAAAGGAGCGTCGGGATTTGTTTATAGAACATAGAAACCGGGATCAAGTGTTATATGCTGTGTTTTCTCGATTTGGTAAACATGCATTAATCAACGGATCTTCTAAAATAGGTGCTTGTCGGTACCCATTTTGCAAATAACAAGTTGTGAAAGCCAGGACACAAACTCTTGAGCTTGCTTTCTGTCGATAAATCCTGGTGCTCTTCGCCGCGGTTCATCAGGCACAGCAAGCGTGCATTCAGCCCTTGCGTAAGGTCTTGTTGGTGATGCCCAACAGAGTTCATCCTTGCATATCGGTACGGATTAACGTTCAAGAGTCGTGGATTACTTAATCAGATCCCGTTTGATCCGATGACTTTCGCTCAAATATGGAGTGTAACATTGTTCCTGTCATCCGAAATTAGGTCTTACAATACACCACTGACCGATTAGTTCTGTTGAAATCTGATCTGCATCAACCGAGCCATCTCTGTCTGTCGCGGAGCCCGCATTGAAAACCAGCCAGTTGAACATTACCAACATAATGAAGTTTTATTAAATCCCAGCATTTATCTCTGTTTCACTAATTTGCGTTCAAGTAGGCGCTGTGTTTCCAAGGCCGTTCAATTCTCATGATGTACCAGAATACAATGATACAATCATTGCAATGCTGTACCCTGATGATCTTTCAATGATCATTAAATATCATCGGAAAAAGTCCTAGGTTGCGCTGTATGCGCTGTATGCGTAATTCAAATTATACAAAAGTCACGATTGCCTGGCTTAAGTGATTCCTAATAAGTTGTACATTCTCACCGGAAGGGACCGCTTTCCGGTATCTGCATTTCCGAGACATCCCAGCCTATGACCTAATCTTTGATATCCATATCTGCAGTTTCTAAATTGGAAAACCTTTATCAATCCTTCCAGATAGGAGGTTTAGTTGATCGACGCAACAGGTTGTGATGAGGTGATGGCCCCATAAACATCAAATATATCTTCAAAGCCATGCAACTCGTTAAATCACAGCGGCTGCAATTATGCTAATCAAAGGCGATCATTTATTTAGGAACCAATGTCGGGGAATTTTGGAAATCATCAGAACACATTCTGATGCTCCAGTCGAACCTGAAAGGTAATTTATAATGCATTAGATTACAGGGATTGATTATTATGTCAATCTAGGAGCCAGAATAAGATTAGGCAGATTTCCTTGAGAAGGCTCAGAAAACAACCTTGAAGATGCTACAACTCAGCTGATGGAATTCTATCACTTTTCCGGATAGCAGGACAAAAACAAATTGATAAAACCAACCAGTGTTACATTATCTCCGATTATTGCCGATCTTGTCTATCGTGAAGATGCACAAAGCAATTATTAAAACAGTTGATAATAGGAAAAGGTCATAATAATGTTTAAACTAGAACGAGAAGAACGAAAAGGTCCGGAGTAACTACCCAGATAATACTACTAATATACGGTCTAACTAATATACGGTCTAACTATCGAGGGAGAGATCGAGGAAACGAACGACATAACGATAGACCAACGAGAGAGAGTTCAAGTCAAAGAATGCTACCAGAATCTCGGAGAGACAGAAACAAGAAATTTAGTTTGACTTCATCGATATGAAGGACTGCAATCAAAATTTCAATTGCTTAACTATTCAGGGTTATCATTCCCCTCATATTAAGGAACCATTGATCCCATCGGTCAACGAGCCGAAAAGCAAATGGATGATGTTTGGAATTTTAGAATTGGTAATCGGTGTCGAACCTCCACCAACGTACACTGTCCCCGAATGTTCTGCCTCGGCGAGCACGAAAGGTGGCAAGTTTGCCATTCCAACTTTACTCGCTATAGACGATTTCACAGCCCTTTTATCCCTACTGAGCAACATAGAGGTAATCCCACTTCCATGGACTGCTAAAATGACCATGTCGTTTGGGCGGCTCGTAACCACCGCTTTCGTAAACACACCAGTCTGCAAGTCCATTAACATAACACTGTGAGGCGGAGTGAGCGAGGAAGACTTTATGTCATTCCAACGAGGAACCAATTGGCGATCTCCCCACTCAGTTGCGTCAATGTAGCTGGGATCCTGGGATTGTATCCATTGGAAAGAATCACGTTCGGGAGTAGTGTGGTCTTCAACAGCTATCCACCCAGATTTTACCACGAAAATGGTGCCCACGAGGAGCTCGAAGATAGAATAAATAATAAAGGACAACCAAATAAGGACTCCGGTGGCTGTGGGACTTGCCGCTGCACAAATGCCCGCAATGGTTATGAGAATAACGAGTCCCCAGATCATGTATTGCTTGAGGCTCCTCATACTGTCGTTCCTATACAGGCCCGCGGAATCGCGCTGCAGCCAGTTTGCAAGAGTGATCGATCTGGGACCAATGATAGAAAGAGCCGGCTCTGGAAGCTGGTTATCGTTCCTGCGAATCTTGACAGGGAAAGATGTGACAAGTGCTTCGAGTCGTTCACATCCTTCCTTCGGAGCAATGGGCTTTCCCCACCACCTGTATTCTTGTACATCTGGACTGGCAACTTTGCAAACAGCAGCGAGAAGCGTGGTGTTGTAATACCCTTGATTGAGCTCTAACAGCCAGGCAAGGTCAGCCCAGCCATTGATGCCGCATAGGTCCACCAGCTGCGACCTTCGTGGTAGGAGTCCATTTAGCGCTTTCCCGAGGAATACATGATCGTGGAAATTACCCGCTTCATCCCTACGAATGGCTTCGACAACGAGGGAGTGAATCGCTGACTGCCATGGAATCGCGCCCGAGTTGGTAGCATGTTGCATGATGTTGTACAAATGCCACATTCCAGCTTCAGCCGCACACGCCTGCATATCAGTTCGAAAATCTTGACCTGCAAAGACGGTGATACGACTCTCTAGTTGCGAATTTCGGGTCATTACGTGGACAATTCGAGCATGGAGTATCTCGCCCATGGTGAAGAGCCGCTTGCCCCAAGGGCAATCGGTGCCACTGTGGTTACAGTTGACGGCATGGCAGAATACAACGACCTGTTCTGCCCGTCTGAAGATATCTGCCAACTTCCCGAGCTCTTTGCTTCGCTCTTTGCTACACTCCTCTTCATTCGTCAAGTGCTCGTCAGAGAGGCAGAACTCGTCAAGCCAAATCAATTCAACGTCGTCCTGCTGAAGGTCATTTGATTTTCTGGCGCGTGCATACTCCTGGAGTAGGGCCTGAGATATTTTCTTCCTATTTTTGAGGCTATACAGCCTCTTTCCTTCGAGTACATCCTCGGATTGATCGAGCTGGCTTCCAGCCTCATCAAAGAGTGCCTTGGCGCTCTCCATTGAATAGCTGATGGCGGTATAGGGTACATTGGGGCGATGTTGATGAGAGGTAGTAGTTCCAAGCAAATCTGAAGCATTCTTGGATCTGCCATTCTCCTCTCCATACTGTACCTGTTTTATTGACACGATTTCCGTTCCTCGAAACTTGACTTCCAAAAGCCACGTTGGTTTGTTACCGGTGACAGCATACTTGCCGGTCAAAGGCCTGGAGGACTTTCCCTCTTTCGAAGCGAGTGTTCCAGGGGACTCGATCAACAGGGCATCAGGTGTCCCCGCCCACTCAATACCCCACAGAAGTTTTGTCAAATAATCAACCAAGGACCCTGTTGAGAGAGGAAGGAATACAGAGATTGGAGCAAAGACGATAGCGAAGAATAATCGCAACAAATTCGCAGGGATGTGCCAGCGACTATCAGGTCGTCGCCCAAACCAGAGAGGACCCTCGACACCTGGGTCTTCGCGGAAGAGACGACGAGGCCGAACGTGAGTAACGAACGTGTTCCAGGACTCGACAATCCCGGGCATGGTTCAAATTGATGAGTATCTATGTGCCTGCTACTTTTTTTCTGTCAAGTCGCAAGACGAAACTCATGAATTTGAGGGAATCAGGCCGATGAGGCTGGGGGACAACGAATGAAGATCTACTGACGAATCGTTGGAATGACCATCTTTTTGTAGGTACCATACGAGAGTTCTCGATATACCCAGATTCAGGCAGACCTGGTTTCTTGGTAGTGACATATCAAGTTTTCATTGTCGGGACAGTATGGATACGGAGGCAAAGTTGTTTTCGAGACAAAATCAGGTAGACGATCTGACCCACTAAAAATTCCGTGTTCATGGCTGTCGATTGTCAAGGAGATAGATCTTAAATCACATAACACGTCTGTCACTCTCACACGCTCTAAGAAATCAGGTACGTCACACTTTTTGATTCAGTATTTCTATTTCGCAACAAGCAAGCCAGTGCTAACTCGCGAAGGTCCTGAACAGGGCATCAGGTGTATCTACGGAAGACATAAGGCCAGAGGAACGTGCATCACACAAGCTCGCACGATGCTCGCCATATTATCATCATACTCATGTATTCGGGGAAAGCTCAATTTAGGAAGTTATGATATACCTGACAGCTGTTCATATTTCTGTCTGTCATTCACGCATCTCGCGAAAAGAAAAGACACGATGCGGGAATAGAGCAGTCCAACCTTTCAGTATAATGAGAAGAATAGCGCTCCCGCTGGGATCGAGTCCGTATCTTTCTTGACTACTCATTTGATCTACATGATGGGCTGTTGGTTAGAATTTTCTCGCTTTCTTGATCCAGGACTCTGTCGGATCGGAAGAAATGCCACCGTTTGACACGCTAGGGAGCGTTATGTGTTTGAGGCCCTCACTTAAGCTTTGATTTGGAGGATGTGTGGCGTGACATCTGGATGGAAGTCGCACATCAACATACTCAATAATGGGGAGCAAATGACCTAGAAAAATGAGGTGTCACTGAAGAATACATGTACCTTCAACCTTGAAATAGCCTAACCCAGCTAGTACATCGGGCTTAAACCAAAGTCTATTAGGACTGTTTTTGAGAGGTTTCCGTCTCAGACCAGTGTGTGTTCACACAATCAGGAATGGACAATGATACTCCTTTAACGTGTTAATTGAAACATGCAACTGTGCGCTTAGTATCTCTAAAAATGACTATATTTGTTCTTGGCAATTGTGTCTGCGTAGCGCTCAAGATATCATCGGTAACCATTCACATTTCAAATCATCGCAGATCCTTTTCGGAGGATCTACGCTGGGAGAAATATAGGATGGTTGGTTGCACCAATTGCAGCTCCTACCATATTGGGGCGAAGAGGTATGACCACAAGGCAAGTGCCACAAAACACAGTAGATATGAATGTGCGCCAGGACTAGTAATTTTGAAATCAAATACAGTCTAAGTATGGGTATGGAATGAAATGTTCATTATGATAAACATCACAATCACCCAGATCACAATGACAAGAAGAACTCGATATATTAAATGTCATCTGAAGGAGACAAGGGATACAATGAAACAGTTTCCTAGAGTAAGTATCAAGGCCCAATTAGATTAGTGCCCATTGTACACAGCGACAAAATTGCGGATAACTCATATGCGTTCAGTGCGATTCAATGGGCCGTTATTTGCGCTGTAGCTTGTTATGAGATTACTTGTGTCAATGAGGGATATATAAAAATATATACCGGTAGAATGCGGGTCCTTCTCTTCAGTGCTTCTAAGAATACGTTGTTACGAGCCTGGTGTGTTGGATGCAGGCCAGCTGCCAATGTATTCTCCGACTTCAAGACATCTTTCAGCCATCCATAGTCAACATGTGTCCCGTCTGGATCTGGTAATACCACTTCCGTGAAACCAACAGAAAGACGACCTGTCCTCTGGCAAATCGCGGTCACCATGTCTAGGATATATGTGCTCCTTTTTGCCGTCTCCAGGGGTTCCATAAACGACATTCCTGGTAATGGGGTACGAATCATCATGATAATCTCTGATGCAATGGTCCCAAAGAGGAGAGTGAGAGGAACGAAAAATCCGTTGGCCTTGGAAAGGATGACGCTAAGTTTGAGAGCTACATTTCCGGACTGGAGAGACATGCGAAATGCGGTCTCAAGAAAACGTCTATAGCCTTTGCGCAGATTTTGGATGGGCACTGCAGCGTCTTCTAGATTGATATATGGATTCTTTTTGATATTTGAGTGATGATTCTGGCTGGGAGAATGCCTTATTAAAAGGAAGTGGGTGGTAGTCATGCCTTTGTGTAGGACAAAGTCCCTCGCCTGCGCGACAGAGCGGGGATTCTTGTATTGCGGAAATAACCACGCATAATAGCCTTCTAAGAGCTGGAGAAAAATCCCGAGGAGGATGAAAGTACCCTCTCGAGAATGGAGTTTGGAAATTGCTACTATTCCCAGGATTGCTTGAATAAAGAGTATACACAGGACAGCAAGATGCTGCCAAGTGAAAGAGCTCGCAAATTGCGGTTCCTCCAAGCGGACTTCCATGACACCACGAGGGTGCTCTTCGGAGGTCATGGCATAGAGTGCATGCATCCACGGGGCGATCACTGTTCGCGTAGCCCCGGAGCTAATGTCGGTGAGCTCGAGTCCTTGAATGAGGAGGCGTTGTGGATAGTCGTCATCAATCGGATTCTCTTGCCAGCCCAAAGACATTGGCATAGGCAAAAATCGACATGCTGGGCGGAGCATGTGCTTAATTCCCATCATACGTTTCGGCAGTATCGTTGCTGCGATTTCAACATAATCTGGGGAGCTCTTTTCAACTTCAGGAAATTTGTGCAGAGCCTCGAGTATGTTCATGTCCTTTGGAGAAGAGAGGGAAGATGCTGTAGTTGTGAACGAAGGCCTAGCAATGGGCGGTCTTTCAACGACTGACAAGAATTAGAACCGTTGACACCATCATAACTGTCAGGAAATAATTTAATAAGATCTTGGAGGGTTCCAGAAATGAAACTGTGCAATGTTGAGGGGAGTCGATGTCACGGAGTGATATTTGATCATTCCCACATCCATTTTCATTTAGATGTATGCCGGAGACATCGGGTACTGGGGATTTGCAACAGAATGATAGATGAGACATGGATGAAAAGCCTCGGAGAAAGCGATCAGTAGAAAGGTAAAAGTTCTTGGTTACTATCACTTGTTGATCAGATCAAGCCTCAAGTGAGGTACTTACAGAACTCCTGGGAGAGACATAGTCTGGCTGAAGCCTAGATTTTGACAACTATTTGATGTTAGAATATGAGCGAGTATCTTTTCGATCCCCATGGTCAAGGCGAACTCTTCACGAGTTCAATGCCTTGTTGTTGTTCTATCTGGGCATAAAAGTAGGTACTTGTCTGCCCCATCCACTCGCTTGAGCCGGACATTCGTGTGCTTGTTTCAACATTTGATCTTGTAGGAAAAGGCCTATTTTCCTTTTCAAAATGACATTCAAGAAAAGAGCCTACCTGTACCATTGAGAAGGAAAGATGTACTAGGAGCAGCTCGAAGTAGGAGCAGTAAACCCCAGCCTTTTCATTCCTGGTGCTAGAAGTCTTGTATAGTCAAAAATAGAGCATTGTGGATGGTCTGAGAGCATTTATAGTATCTCAGAAGGCAAAGAAGCTGGTCTGTGCATTTCTTACCTAGTCTGATATGGTGAAAAAGATGAAGTCGATTCACATGCTTGGTACATATGATCAGGTTGATACCTGATATGTTCTTTCTGCCCCGTAAGCGACCTCAGTCTTGAGAATTTCGCCTCCATACCTATTTCTCTACCTAATGAATCA
>Ga0154006_1000154_pt1 | contig 22631 bp, 19 predicted proteins | sample TSFL090MetaG_FD_104747 | JGI IMG/M metagenome (GOLD analysis project Ga0154006, IMG submission 104747) | Attine ant fungus gardens microbial communities from Florida, USA - TSFL090 MetaG | ecosystem: Host-associated > Fungi > Mycelium > Unclassified | place: USA: Florida, Wakulla State Forest...
CGGCCACGTCGGCGATGTCCTGGTCGGACAGGCTCGACGCGATGTCGCGCATGGTGGGGTGCTTGCGCTCTCCCCGCTGGTAGGCGTGCAAGGCGTTTTCGATGTACTTGGAACTCTGTCCGCCCAGGAGCGGCACGTGATAGACCTCGGGATAAGCGGTCTTGTAGCCTGGAATGCCGTGACAGCCGATGCAGTTGGAAACCTTGTTGACGGCGGCCTTGGGGTCGCCGACCACGTCTGCGGCGCATGCGCTGCCGACGACGCCGACCAAGGACAGAAACACGAGGTGTTTTTTCATGGTAGCAGGGTCAGAAAAGTGGACTTGAACGAACACATCTGGCACTTCGAACACTTCATTTTCCACCGGCATCGCGGCACGACCACGGAGTCCACACGGGATTCCATGTTCCGCCGCGACGGCGCCGGCTTTTTTGCTTCGGGTTCGGCAGGTTTGGCTGTTTTCGTGGCTCAACCTTCGTCAAGCATGTCTCTCCACTCCCCCTGCTGACGCATGAAAGCGTGTTGATTCTAACCCAATCCTCGCGCCATCGTCACCTCTGCCATGACACCCCGCATGGTGCGCCGGCCCGCAACCGGCAAGGGCCGGCGCGCCACACTCCGCAGTGCGTCGCAACAAAAAGAACGCACCAGGAAGCTCACGCCCGATGGCGCGACAAGGTCTCGTGGGCCGGTGCCGGACGGGCGGCGCCATGCACATGTTCGCTCAGGCCCGGCACCGCCGCGGGCGGTGCGATATCCGGCACATCCGCCTCCATGCCGTCATCCGGGCCATCCGCATCATCATGGTCGTCCCCTTCGTGGTCGTCTTGCGAAGACCCGGCGACGGCCTTGGCCACCTCCTTTTCCGGCAACAGGAACAGGCCCGGCGAGAGCACGATGCGGCGCAACACCGCGCGCTGCACGAAGCGGCGCGTACGACGCGAGATATCCCGTGCACGCAACGCCAATGCCAGCGCACAGCCGAAAGCCATGGCCACGCTCAACAGCGCGGCCGACAACACTCCGCCCGCGGCCAGCCAGAAGGCAGGCGTGAGCATGACCTGCCAGCCCAGGGTGACCACGCTCGCGGCCAGGGTGCCGGCGGCCAGCGTGACATGGCGGATATCCAGCGGCAGGCTGAAGAACTCGGCCAGCACCGGCGTCATGCCCAGCAGCAGCGCCAACGACAGGTTGCCGGCGATCGAGGCCACATTGCGCTCCAGCCAGGCCGCCAGCCGTTCGGCGCGCATCGCCCCGAGGATACGGGTCAGGCGGCGATGACGCGACACCACCTCGCGCACGCGGCGCAGCGCGAACCAGTTATCGGTCAATCCGGCGCACAGGCTCGCCAGCCACAGCAGAAAACCGGTCGCGGCCGCATACAGCGGCGTGGGGCCGACCACCGACAGCGCATCGATGGCTTCCCGCGCCTGCTGCGCCGACCAGGGCGACAGCCCCAGTCCGAAGCCGCCGGCGGCCACCAGCGCGGCGGTCACCGGAATCACGCCCAGCAAGCCGCCCACGATCACCGCCGTCTGCGAACGCAGCAACCGCGCCGAGCTCGCCATCAGGCCGCGCATGCCCTCTGCATCGAGCTCGCCCATGCTGGCCGACAGCGCCGGCGCGGTGACCGCCGGCTGGCGCGTGGCGAGCACGCCGCCGATGCCGGAAATGAGCAGGAAGCTGGCCGCGTAATTGAAGAAGGCCAGTACCCCCTCGAAGAAATGCACCACGCCCAGCCGCGCCAGCACGATCTTCACCAGCGTCGTGCCGGCGATCACCACGCCGCCCAGCACACCCGCCATGAGCGCGCGCCGGTAACCGCGCCGGCCGGCCACCAGGGCCTGTTCGCCGTGGTCGGCATTACGCTCGACCATCTTGCGGGCGAACAGCGAAAAACTGCGGCGCATCAGGCCGCGCACCGAGCCGCGATGATGCTGGGCGGCGATCAGGTCGGCCAGCAGCAATTGCACGCGGCCGGGGCCGCTGGCGCCCGGTGCGGCAGCACGCAGATCGATCAGGCGGCCGATGCGGTGCAGGTGAGCGCGCATGCGCTCGACGCGGTACACCAGGCTGACCGACACGCCGTGTTCATCCAGATGGGCATACAGACGGTCGGTCTGCGCGTGACACACCGCCACCAGCATGCGCGCGCTGCGCAAGGCGCCCTGGTCGTGCGGACTGCCGCGCAGGTAATTCTCGATCTCGCGCCGCAGCGCCAGGAACGGCGTGGCGCGCAGCGGCATCTTCGGCTCCAGCCGCTGGCGGAAGGCCGGGCTGATGCCGTCGGCGATGACGGTGGTGGTCAGGTAGGTGATGGCCTCTTCGATCTGCTGCCAGTACATGTGCGAAATGCCGTCGTCGGCCAGCAGCCGCCACAGGCGTTCGAGCAGCGCATTGTCGAGTTCCAGCAGCCAGGCCGCGTCATCCGGATCGGGAAACATCGCCACGAACAGCGACGACAGGTCGGTCGGCGAGAGATGGCGCGGCAAACACATGCGCGCCAGGCGCTCGGCCAGTTCGCCGAAAAAGCCCGGTTCATGCGGCAGGCCGGTGGCGGAAAAGAGTTCGGGGCCGCTGGCTTCGCGCAATGTCTTCTGCAGGGCCAACTGGACCGTGCGGCGCACGTCGCGATGGGCGTCGAGCCAGTCCAGCATCAGTGCCAGACGCTGGCTGCGCGCCTGATGCCGGCTCTCGCGCGCCCGCATCATCTCCATCCGCGGCCGCATGCGCAGCCATTCGCCGACTTCGATCATCCAGTTGGCGCGCTCGTGCCAGGCGCAAGCCGGATCGACGCGGCGCATCAATAGATCGAGTTGCCGTCCGACATCGTCCTGGTCGCCATGCCGAGTCGGGCCGCCGCGCACGCGACGCCACACGACCAGCATCTTGTAAAACAGATATTTCATGGGTCTGACTACCCTCCATGAGGATGTAGAAAGCAATATGGTGCCGATGTCACGAATTTCAACTAAAGCCGCAAACGATGTTTTCAAGCTCAACACAAAAGAAATTCGACACGCCCGCCATGACAACTTGCCCGCTTCTCTCTTTCCTCCCCGACCACATTGCGTACAATCACTGAACCGGCACGCATCACACGCATTACGCCATTGCCTTTCTATCAAGGACCGCCATGCCCCAGCACAGCCCTGCCCCCCGCTTTACCGGCACTGACAGCTATGTCGCCACCGATGATCTGAAACTTGCCGTCAATGCCGCGCTGACCTTGCAACGCCCGCTGCTGATCAAGGGCGAGCCGGGCACCGGCAAGACCATGCTGGCCGAGGAAGTGGCCGCGGCCCTGGGCCGACCCTTGCTGCAATGGCACATCAAGTCCACCACCAAGGCGCAGCAGGGCCTGTACGAATACGATGCCGTGTCGCGCCTGCGCGATTCCCAGCTCGGCGAGGCGCGCGTCAAGGACATTCACAACTACATCGTCAAGGGCGTGCTGTGGCAGGCTTTCACCGCCGACGAACCGGTGGTGCTGCTGATCGATGAGATCGACAAGGCCGACATCGAGTTTCCCAACGACTTGCTGCGCGAGCTCGACCGCATGGAGTTCCATGTCTACGAAACCCGCGAAACCGTGCGCGCCCGGCACCGGCCGCTGGTGGTGATCACCTCCAACAATGAGAAGGAATTACCCGACGCCTTCCTGCGCCGCTGCTTCTTCCACTACATCCGTTTCCCCGACAAGGACACCATGCAGCGCATCGTCGATGTGCACTTCCCGCGCATCAAACGCGACCTGCTGGCGCGCGCCTTGCAGACCTTCTATGAAGTGCGCGAGGTGGCCGGGCTGAAGAAGAAGCCCTCGACCTCGGAGCTGATCGACTGGCTCAAGCTGCTCATGGCCGAAGACATCGGCCCCGAGGCGCTGCAAGAGCAGGACGGCAGACAGGTCATCCCGCCGCTGCACGGCGCGCTGCTCAAGAACGAGCAGGATGCGCATCTGTTCGAGCGGCTGGTCTTCATGTCGCGCAACCACCGCTGAGTCCCCGGAGTCCCATCCCGCATGCCTTCATCGCCTGGAGAAACCGCCATGCAATTCCTCTCGCCGATCACGCTCAAGGGCCAGTTCGCCCACCTCGAACCGCTCTCGCCGGAACATCACGACGCGCTCATCGCCGCCGTCTCCGACGGCCATCTGTGGAAGCTCTGGTACACCGCCATCCCGCGCCCTGACACCATGCGCGCCGAGATCGAGCGGCGCCTGGGATTGCAGCGCCAGGGCCTGATGCTGCCCTTCGCGGTGCGCCGCCTCGATACCGGCGCCTTGTGCGGCATGACCACCTTCATGAATGTGGACGCCTTTCACCGCCGCGTCGAGATCGGCTCGACCTGGTATGCCGCCAGCGCCCAGCGCACCGCCATCAATACCGAATGCAAGCTGATGCTGCTGTCGCACGCCTTCGACACGCTGCACTGCATCGCCGTGGAATTCCGCACGCACTGGATGAACCAGGCCTCGCGCGCCGCCATCCTGCGCCTGGGCGCCAAGCAGGACGGCATCCTGCGCAGCCACCAGCGCCTGCCCGACGGCTCCCTGCGCGATACCGTGGTGTTTTCCATCATCGAACCCGAATGGGCCACCGTGCGGCGGCACCTGCAATACAAGCTGGGACGCGGCCACGCGGCATGAACCGGCCATGCTGATCGACTTCTTCTTCACCGTCAAAGACGCCGGCGTCCCGGCCTCGATCAAGGAATTGCTGACCTTGCTCGAGGCCATGGAGCGGCAGGTCATCGCATCCTCGCTGGAAGAGTTCTACTTCCTGGCGCGCCTGACGCTGGTCAAGGACGAGGCATATTTCGACAAGTTCGACCGTGCCTTCGGCGCCTATTTCAAGGGCATCGAGACGGTCTTCGAGAAACGGCCGGACATCCCGCTCGAATGGCTGAAAAAACGCCTGGAACGGGAACTCACGCCCGAGCAGAAAGCCGCCATCGACAAATTCGGCTACGACAAGCTGATGGACCGGCTCAAGGAACTATTGGAAGAACAGAAGGACCGCCACGAAGGCGGCAGCAAGTGGATCGGCACCGGCGGCACGTCGCCGTTCGGCCATGGCGGCTACAACCCGGAAGGCATCCGCATCGGCGGCGAGAGCAAGCAGCGCAGCGCGGTGAAGGTGTGGGATGCGCGCGAGTACAAGGATTACGACGCCCAACGCGAACTGGGCACGCGCAACATCAAGGTGGCGCTGCGCCGCCTGCGCAAGTTCGCGCGCGACGGCGCCGAGGAAGAACTGGCCCTGGACGACACCATCCGCGCCACCGCCAGCAATGCCGGCTATCTCGACATCCGCATGCAACCCGAGCGGCGCAACAACATCAAGGTGCTGATGCTGCTGGATGTGGGCGGCTCCATGGACGACCACATCGCCCGCACCGAAGAACTGTTCTCGGCCGCGCGCGCCGAATTCAAGCACATGGATTTCTTCTACTTCCACAACTGCGTCTACGACTACCTGTGGAAACACAACCGGCGGCGTCATGCCGAGCGCTTCGACACCTGGGACGTGTTGCGCAAGTACCCGCCCGACACCAAGCTGATCTTCGTCGGCGACGCCACCATGAGCCCCTATGAAGTAGTGCAGCCGGGCGGTTCGGTGGAATACAACAATGCCGAAGCCGGCGCCGCCTGGTTGCAACGCTTCACCGCCACCTTCCCGCACTTCGCCTGGCTCAATCCGGAGCCGGAAGGCTTGTGGCAATACCGCCAATCGATCGCGCTGATCCGGCAACTGATGAATGACCGCATGTTCCCGCTGACCATCGACGGCCTGGAGCGGGCCATGCGCGTCCTGAGCAAATAAGCCTGGGGACGGATGAATCCGCCAACTGCTTACTGCGCCACCGGCGTGTAGCCCGCCTCCTCGATCGCCTCGGCAAAAGCCCGCGCCGGCTGCGCGCTGTCGATCGCCACGCGCTTGTCGGCCACCGCAATGTCGATGCGGGCATCGGCGTCGACCGCCTGGATCGCCTTGGTGATCACCCCGGCGCAGTGGTTGCAGGTCATGTCGTTCACGGTAAAGGTCACAGCCATCACGGCTCCTCGAAAAAAGTTGATCCAGCCCAAAGCTTAAACCTTCCCGCCATGGCAAGGTCAAGCCCTGTCTCCCATTGCCAAGCATGAGAAAATCGGCCTTGACCTTACCATCATGGGAAGGATCATGCTGTTCGCATGTCCTTCCCGGAGTTGCCCCATGACCACCACATCCTCCGACACGCCCGACCTGCGCGCCTTGCAACTTGACATCGAAGGCATGAGCTGCGCCTCCTGCGTCAATCGCGTCGAAAAAGTGCTCAGGAAAGTACCCGGCGTGCACGCGGCCGCCGTCAACCTGGCGACCGAAATGGCCGCCGTGGACACCCTGGGCGACGTGTCGCCGGAAACGCTGATCGCCGCCATCGAGAAAGCCGGCTATGGCGCCCGGCTGCATGTCGCGCCGGGAGCATCCACCTCCGCCGCCCCACCGGCACCCCGCGCCATCCTGCCCGGCTGGTGGCCGGTGGCGCTGTCGGCCCTGCTGAGCCTGCCGCTGGTGCTGCCGATGCTGGGCATGCCCTTCGGGCTGGACTGGTCGCTGCCGCCGCCGTGGCAATGGCTGCTGGCCACGCCGGTGCAATTCTGGCTGGGCGCGCGTTTCTACCGCGCCGGCTGGAGCGCCTTGCGCGCCGGCGCCGGCAACATGGATCTGCTGGTCGCGCTGGGCACCAGCGCCGCCTACGGCCTGTCGCTCTACCAGTGGCTGGGGGCGTCCGCCATGAGCGGTCATGCCATGGCCCCGTCACACCCGCCGCACCTGTATTTCGAAAGCGCGGCCGTGGTGATCACCCTGGTGCTGCTGGGCAAATGGCTGGAAGCGCGCGCCCGGCGCCAGACCGCCGACGCCATCGCCGCGCTCAACGCGCTGCGCCCGGATCGCGCGCGGCTGCGGCGCGACGGCCGCGACATCGAGGTGGCGCTGGCCAAGGTGCGCGTAGGCGACCTGATGGTGCTGCGCGCCGGCGAACGGGTGCCGGCCGATGGCGTCATCCGCGAGGGGCGCGGCCATCTGGATGAATCCATGCTGACCGGCGAATCGCAACCGCGCGCCCGCGCGCCGGGCGAGGCCGTGGCCGCCGGCACCCTCAACACCGATGGCGTGCTGCTGGTCGAGACCACCGCCGTCGGCGCCCACACCCGTCTGGCCCAGATCGTGCAACTGGTGGAGCAGGCGCAACTGGCCAAGGCGCCGATCCAGCAATTGGTGGACAAGGTCAGCGCCGTGTTCGTGCCGGCCGTGCTGGTGCTGGCCCTGCTGACCCTGCTCGGCTGGGGCCTGGCCACCGGCCAGTGGCAGCAGGCGCTGCTCAATGCGGTGGCGGTGCTGGTCATCGCCTGCCCCTGCGCGCTGGGCCTGGCCACGCCCACGGCCATCATGGCCGGCACCGGCGCCGCCGCGCGCCACGGCATTTTGATCAAGGATGCGCACGTGCTCGAAATCGCCCACCGTGTCGATGTGGTGGCCTTCGACAAGACCGGCACCCTGACCGTGGGTGCGCCGCGCCTGGTGGCCTTGCAGGCCGCGCAAGAGGATGCCGGCGCGCGCGATGCCCTGCTGCAATGGGCCGCCGCGCTGCAAGCCCAGAGCGAACACCCGCTGGGCCAGGCCGTGCGCCATGCGCTCGCGCAGCATCCGCATCTGCACGCCGTCACCGCCAGCCACATCCGCAGCGTCGCCGGACACGGCATCGAAGGGCGCATCGACGGCCAACTGGTGCGACTCGGCAGCAGCGGCTGGATGCGCGCGCTGCATGCCGACCTCGCGCCGCTGGCCGCACAGGCCCGGCAAGAGGAAGCCGACGGCCATACCCTGTCGTGGCTGGCGGTACATGAAGACGCAGACAAACCGCCGCGCGTCTTGGGCCTGCTGGCTTTCGGCGATGACCTCAAGCCCGGCGCGCGCGCGGCGGTGCAAGCCCTGGATGGATTGCACATCGCCAGCGTCATGCTGACCGGCGACAACCCCGGCGCGGCCCGGTGCGTGGCCGGAGCGCTCGGCATCCGCGACTTCCGCGCCGAGGTGCTGCCGGCCGAGAAGGCGCAAGCGGTGGCGGCACTGCGCCAGCAACATGACGGCAAGCATCACGGCAAACCCGGCGTGGTGGCGATGGTCGGCGACGGCATCAATGACGCGCCTGCACTGGCCGCCGCCGATGTCGGCATCGCCATGTCCACCGGCACCGATGTGGCCATGCAGGCCGCCGGCATCACCCTGATGCATGGCGACCCGGGCTTGGTGGCCGGGGCCATCGACATCTCGCGCCGCACCTATGCCAAGATCCGCCAGAACCTGTTCTGGGCCTTCATCTACAACCTGGTCGGCATTCCGCTGGCGGCCTTCGGCTGGCTCAATCCGATGCTGGCCGGCGCGGCCATGGCATTCTCCAGCGTCTGCGTGGTCGGCAATGCCTTGCTGCTGCGCCGCTGGACGGGGCCGGCCAGCGACACCCCAAACTCGGGAGCAAGCGTATGAATATCGGCGAAGCAGCGGGGGTCTCGGGCGTGTCGGCCAAGATGATCCGGCACTATGAAGAAATCGGTTTGATCCCCCGGGCCAGCCGCACCGACAGTGGCTACCGCGTCTACGGCGAGCGCGACGTGCACCTGCTGCGCTTCGTGCGGCAGGCGCGGCAACTCGGCTTTTCGATGAAACAGGTAGTCGACCTGATCGGCCTGTGGCTGGATCAATCGCGCGCCAGCGCCAAGGTGCGGACACTGGCGCAAGGCCATATCGATGCGCTGGATGCGCGCATCGGCCAATTGCAGGCCATGAAATCGACACTGGAACATCTGGTACAGGCCTGCCATGGCGACAGCCGCCCCGATTGCCCGATCCTCGACGCGCTGGCCGCGCCAGATGCTGGTGGCCCGCCCGCCGCTCATTCCCGGCATTCAGGATGAGTATTTTTCATCCGGGAAGGAATGATTTGTGCTGGTTTGGCATTGCCGTCGATGCACGCCACTGCGATGATGCAGTCAAGGCCATCCACGGGAGACGTCATGCCGCACACCAATCACCTAGGTTTCGTCGACACCGATCTGCTCCGCGTCGCCTATGAGGAAAGCGGCCCGGCCGATGCGCCGCCGGTGGTATTGGTGCATGGCTGGCCCGACGACGTGCGCACCTGGGATGACTTGCTTGCGCCCTTGCGCGCGGCCGGCTACCGGGTGATCCGGCCCTACCTGCGCGGCTACGGGCCGACGCGTTTTCTCTCCGACCACACCCCGCGCAGCGGCCAGTTGGCGGCCCTGGCGAGCGACCTGATGGCCTTCGTCGATGCCTTGGGGTTGCAACGCTACGCCCTGATCGGGCATGACTGGGGCGCCCGCGCGGCCTACATCACGGCGTCACAGACGCCCGACCGCGTGAGCCATTGCATCACCCTGGCGGTGGGCTGGGGCACCAATGGCGCCGAGCAGAAGCTGTCTTTCCAGCAGTCGCGCAATTACTGGTATCACTGGTTCTTCGCCACGCCGCGCGGCGCGGCCGAGCTGGCGGCCGACCGGCGCGCCTTCGCGCGCTTCATGTGGCGGAGCTGGTCGCCGTCCTGGGATTTTTCCGACAGCGAATTCGACAACACCGCCGCCGCCTTCGACAATCCCGACTGGCTCGATATCGTGCTGCATTCCTATCGCCACCGCTGGGGCTTTGCCGAGGGCGATCCGGCCTATGCCGCGCTGGAATCCCGGCTGGCGACCCCGCCCGTCATCGCCGTGCCGACCCTGATGCTGCACGGCACGGAAGACGGTGCCAACCATCCGGTGACCTCCGAAGGCAAGGAACATCTGTTCAGCGGCGACTACAAGCGCGTGCTGGTACCGAGCGCCGGGCATTTCCCCCAGCGCGAGAAGCCGCAGCAGGTCATTGCCGAGGTCATGGCCTGGCTGGGCCGCTAACTCGGCCCGGCGTCCGGCCGCCTTTCAGTGGCAGCCGCCGCCGTGGCTGCCGAGATTGACCGGCCTGGCCTCCTCCGACATATTCGCCAGCCCTTGCAGGATACCGCAATCGCGCGCCGGCTGGTCGCTGCCACACTGGCTGCGCAAGACCTGCAACTGCACCTGCAAGGCTTGCAGTTGCGCGATGCGCTGCGCCACGTGGCCGATGTGCTTGTCCAGCAAGGCATTGACCTCGCCGCAATTCTGTTCGGGCGCGTCGCGCAGCCGCAATAGTGCACGCACCTCATCCAGCGTCATGTCCAGCGAGCGGCAATGGCGGATGAATTGCAGCCGCTCCACATGGCGCTCGCCATACAGCCGGTAATTGGCCGCCGAGCGCGTCGGCGCCGGCAGCAGCGCTTCCTTCTCGTAATAGCGGATGGTATCCACCGGGCAGTCAGCCCGTGTGGCCAGTTCACCGATTTTCAGGGCATCCATGCATCCTCCTGCTTGACCTTGTAGTGACTCCAGGGTTTTTACTATAGCCTGTTTTCACTTGCCCGTCCGGAGGAGTCCAACATGGCGCACGATCACCACCATGCCCACCCGCACCGCCCCGCGCAGGCGCACGCCTGCGGCCATGAGCACGGCCCGGCCGCCTCTGCCACCGCTGTCGAGACTGCCCGCGTGCTGGATGGCCCGACCGAGGAAGCGGTGCTGTTCATCCAGAAGATGGATTGCCCGACCGAGGAAAAGCTGATCCGTGAACGGCTCGCGCAGATGGATGGCGTCGGTGCGATGGCCTTCGACCTGATCCAGCGCGAGCTGACCGTACGCCATCAGTTGCCGTCGATTGCGCCCATCGTCGCCACCCTCAAGGCGCTCGACATGCAGCCGGCGGTCAAGTCCGATTCACTCGATCCGGGCGCCGGCAGCCAGCTCGACGCCGACGCGCAAGCCGCTGCCTACCGCATCCCCGCGCGGCGCTGGATCCTGCTCGGTCTGGCCGGGGCGGCGGCGCTGGGGGCCGAAATACTGGCCTGGTACGGCGCCGGCGAGCATTCGCCCGCGGTCATCGGCCTGGCGCTGGCAGCCATCCTGCTGGGCGGGCTGGGTACCCTCAGAAAAGGCTTGATCGCCTTGCGCAACCTGTCGCTGAACATGAATTTCCTCATGTCGCTGGCGGTGATCGGCGCGGCCGCCATCGGCCAGTGGCCCGAGGCCGCCGTGGTGATCGTGCTGTTCACCCTGGCCGAGATGATCGAGGCGCTGTCGCTGGATCGCGCCCGCCATGCCATTGCCGGACTGATGGCGATGACGCCCGATGAAGCCGTGGTGCGCACCGCCGATGGCCAATGGCAGCGCATGGCCGCCGCCGACGCGGCGCTCGGGGCGCGGGTACGGGTGGCGCCGGGCGAGCGGGTGCCGCTGGATGGCGAGATCCTCGACGGCCACACCAGCATCAACCAGGCGCCGATCACCGGCGAGAGCATTCCGGTCACCAAGGCGCCGGGCGACGCCGTCTTCGCCGGCACCATCAATGAACACGGCGCCTTCGAGATGCGCGTCACCGCCGTGCAGCGCGACTCGACCCTGGCGCGCATCGTCAAGAGCGTACAGCAGGCGCAAGGCCAGCGCGCGCCGACCCAGCGTTTCGTCGACCAGTTCGCGCGTTATTACATCCCCGCGGTGGTCGCCCTGGCCGTGGCGGTGGCCCTGCTGCCGCCGCTGCTGACGGGCGCGGCCCTCTATCCGTGGCTGTACAAGGCGCTGGTGCTGCTGGTGATCGCCTGCCCCTGCGCCCTGGTGATTTCCACGCCGGTGACCATCGTCAGCGGGCTGGCCGCGGCGGCGCGGCACGGCATCCTGATCAAGGGCGGCGCCTATCTGGAACAAGGCCGCAAACTGCGCGCGCTGGCGCTGGACAAGACCGGCACCCTGACCTTCGGCAAACCCGTGCTCACCGATGTGATGTCGCTGGAAACCAGCGCCGACCAGGACAGCCTGCTGCGCCTGGCCGCGGCACTGGCGGCGCGCTCGGATCACCCGGTCTCGCGCGCCGTCGCCGCCGCCCGGCCGGGGCCGCATGCCACGGTGAGCGACTTCGCGGCGCTGGCCGGACGCGGCGTCAAGGGCAGCATCGATGGCCAGCCCTGGCACCTGGGCAATCACCGCATGGTGCATGAGATGGGCCAGTGCAGCCCGGCTCTGGAAGCACGTCTGCACACCCTGGAAAGCCAGGGCAAGACCACCACCCTGCTGTGCCGCGACGCCACGCCGCTGCTGCTGCTCGCGGTGGCCGACACGGTGCGCCACGAGAGCCGCGAAGCCGTGGCCGAGCTGCAAGCCCTGGGCGTGCAGGTGGTCATGCTGAGCGGCGACAATCCCCATACCGTCCAGGCCATCGCGGCCCAGGTCGGCATCACCGATGCGCGCGGCGACCAGTTGCCGGAAACCAAGCAGCAAGCCATCGAAACGCTGTCCGCAACCCATGGCGAGGTCGGCATGGTGGGCGACGGCATCAATGACGCCCCGGCCTTGGCGCGCGCGCAGATCGGTTTCGCCATGGGCGCGGCCGGCTCCGATACCGCGCTGGAGACGGCCGACGTGGCGCTGATGGATGACGACCTGCGCAAGATCCCCGACTTCCTGCGCCTGAGCCGCCGCACCCATGCCGTGCTGCGCCAGAACATCAGCATCGCACTGGGCATCAAGGCAGTGTTCATGGGCCTGGCGCTGGCTGGCATGAGTTCGCTATGGATGGCGGTATTCGCCGACATGGGCGCGAGCCTGATCGTGGTCTTCAACGGCTTACGGCTGATGCGGGCCATGCCCCGGCCGGCGGCGCGGAGCTGAATGCGGCAGTACCCGGTGCTATACTCGGCGCCATGATCCTGCGCGTGAAACTGCTCCTGCTGTGGCTGCTGGCGATCGCGATACCCGTCCAGGGTGTCGCGGCGGTGTGGCAGCCCGCGTGCGGCATGGACATGCCGGCGCAAGTGCGGACGATGCAGGATGCCGCGCCGGCCCATCCTCATCATGATCACCATGCGATGGCGGCACCGGATGCCGCTTCCGCGCTGCATCACACGGTCTCCGTCGCCTCCGCCGATCATCACGCCAACTGCGGCCACACCTGCGCCGCCTGCCATACCGGCGCGCTCCTGCCGGCCCTGATGTTGCCGCCCGCCCCCGCACTTCCCTCCCGCACCTGCTTCCTGCCGCCTGCCACTGGCGTCGTCGGCTACACGCCCGACAATCCGGATCGGCCGCCTTCCCGCACCTGATGATCTAGCCCATCGAACGGCTGACGCGCATGGCACGGCGCGGCCGATCCCCTGTTCGCGCGGCACTGCATTAGCCTCTTTCGCCCCGAGGCGATGAAGGCGCGTGCCAGCACCATCATCACGGAAGTCGTCACTTATGAGCACCCAACCCATCCAGCGCCGCCAGTTCCTGCGCGGCGCCGCGCTTGCCCTGGGCAGCGCCGCCGTCAGCCGCGTCGGCGCGGCCAGCCTGCCGGAAGCGCCGATCCAGCACAGTCCCTTGACCCAGCCGCCGCTGGTGCCCGCCAACGGCCGTCCCTATCAACCCGTGGTCACCCTGAACGGCTGGTCCCTGCCTTGGCGCATGAAAGAAGGCATCAAGGAATTCCACCTGGTGGCCGAACCGATCGAGCGCGAGATCGCACCCGGCATGACCGCCCAACTGTGGGGCTACAACGGACAAAGCCCCGGCCCCACCATCGAAGTGGTCGAGGGCGACCGCGTGCGCATCTTCGTCACCAACCGCCTGTCGCAGGCGACCTCGGTGCACTGGCACGGCCAGCGCCTGCCCAACGGCATGGATGGCGTGGCCGGCCTGACGCAGCCGCCGATCCCGCCGGGCAAGACCTGGGTCTATGAATTCACCGCGCGCCGCGCCGGCACCTTCATGTACCACCCGCATGCCGATGAAATGGTACAGATGGCCATGGGCATGATGGGCCTGTGGATCACCCATCCCAAGAACCCCGGCTTGATGCGCGTAGACCGCGACTTCGCCTTCCTGATCAATGCCTACGACATTGATCCCGGCACGGCCACGCCGAAGGTCAACACCATGACCGATTTCAACCTGTGGACCTGGAACAGCCGCGCCTTCCCCGGCATCGATCCGCTGGTGGTGCGCCAGCACGACCGCGTGCGCATCCGCATGGGTAACCTGACCATGACCAACCATCCGATCCACCTGCACGGCCACGACTTCACGGTCACCGGCACCGATGGCGGCTGGGTGCCGCCGGCGGCGCGCTGGCCGGAGGTCACCACCGACATCGCCGTGGGCCAGATGCGCGCCATCGAGTTCGACGCCAGCGAGGCAGGCGACTGGGCGCTGCACTGCCACAAGACGCACCACACCATGAATGCCATGAGCCATGATGCACCAGCCAGACCGGAGGCCGCCCCGGATGCCATGGCACATCACATGCACATGGGCATGGAGACGGCGATGAAGCTGCCGCCCAACACCCTACCCATGACCGGCGGCCCCGGCCCCTACGGCAGCATCGGCATGGGCGGGATGTTCAGCGTGGTGAAGGTGCGCCGGCAACTGGCGCGCAATGATTACCGCGATCCGGGCTGGTACCAGGCGCCGCCGGGCAGCATCGCCCACGAGTGGCAGGGCGAGCCGCCACCGGCCGCGCCGCAGGCCGCCGATCAGGCGCCGACGATGGACATGCCGCAGCACGGCCATCACCACGGCGGGGATTGAGTGGCGCCAGTGGCATGAATGGCATAAGGCGGTAATAAAGAACCCGATGACAGCGCCGCCCGGCACGAGCTGGCGCTATCATCGGGCTCTATCACCACCATCATTCCTCCGGAGACGCCATGCCCCAGCCCATCACGTCCACGCCGTCCGCCTACGGCTATCCCCTGATCATCAAGCAATTGCTGCATAGCGCGCTGGCCAATGCGCCGGGGCAGGAAATCATCCACGGCGCGCGGCGCCTGCGCTATGTCGACTTTCATGCGCGCGTGCAACGGCTGGCCAATGCGTTGGTCGAAATGGGGGTGCAGCCCGGCAACACCGTGGCGGTCATGGATTGGGACAGCCACCGCTACCTGGAATGCTTCTTCGCCGTGCCGATGATGGGTTGCGTGCTGCAAACGGTGAATGTGCGCCTGTCGCCGGAACAGATCGCCTACACCCTGAACCACGCCCAGGCCGACGTGCTGCTGGTCAATTCCGATTTCATGCCGGTATTGAAGCAGATTCGCGGCGAGCTCACTACCCTCACCCGCTGCATCTTGCTCACCGACGACGACACGCCGGCGCCGCGCGGCCCGGGTTTCGCCGGAGAATATGAAGCCCTGCTGGCGCAGGCCGCAGCGGTACATGATTTCCCGGATTTCGACGAAAACACCCGCGCCACCACCTTCTACACCACGGGCACCACCGGCCTGCCCAAGGGCGTCTACTTCAGCCACCGCCAGTTGGTGCTGCATACCCTGGCCGTGACCGCCGGCCTGGCGCTGGCGCCGCAACAGGGCCGGCTTTCGCGCGACGACGTCTACATGCCGCTCACGCCGATGTTCCATGTACATGCCTGGGGCCTGCCGTATGTGGCGACCATGGCCGGGCTCAAGCAGGTGTATCCGGGGCGCTATGTGCCGGAGACCATCGTCGGCCTGGTGGTGCGCGAGCAGGTCACCTTTTCTCACTGCGTGCCGACCATCCTGCAAATGGTCCTCAATTGCGAAGCCGCCAGGGATGCCGACCTCTCGCGCTGGAAGATGATCATCGGCGGCTCGGCCATGACCGGCAGCTTGGCGCAGGCGGCCCGCGCGCGCGGCATCGATGTCTTCACCGGCTACGGCATGTCGGAAACCTGCCCGATCCTGACCCTGGCCCAGGTCGACAGCGGCGACCTCGACACGCCAGCCGATCTGCCGGCGCGTCTGAAGACCGGCCGCGCCGTACCGCTGGTGGCGCTGCGCACGGTCGATGGCGACATGCGGGATTGCCCGCGCGACGGCCAGACCACCGGCGAAGTCGTGGTGCGCGCGCCCTGGCTGACCCAAGGCTACCTGCATGACGCGCAAGCCTCGGAAGCGCTCTGGCAAGGCGGCTGGCTGCACACCCAGGACATCGGCCACATCGACGCGCGCGGCTACCTGCAAGTCACCGACCGCATCAAGGATGTGATCAAGACCGGCGGCGAATGGGTATCCTCATTGCAGATCGAAGACATCATCACGCGCCACCCGGCCGTGGCCGAAGCTGCCGTCATCGGCGTGGCCGACGGCAAATGGGGCGAGCGCCCGGTGGCGCTGGTGGTATTGAAGAAAGACGCGGCCGGCGTCACGGCTGACGTCATCCGCCAGCACGTGATGACGGCGGTCGGGGAAGGCAGGATATCGCGCTACGGCGTGCCGGATCAGGTGCGCTTCGTGGAGCAACTGGCGCGCACCAGCGTGGGCAAGCTCAACAAGCGGGCCATGCGGGAGGCCTATCGGCCGGTGGAATGAAGGTAAGTGTGAAGATAAAAGCGGGCTGATCCGCTCAGGCATGCCATCCGCCGTCTGGCCGCGTGGCCCATTCTTCGGGTGTCATGATCAGGCGGGGAAAGGCATCGCGCATCGCCAGCAGGTCGTTGTCGCCCGTGATGAGCGCTTCGGCCCGGCCGGCATGCGCCAGCACCAGGAACATCTGATCCTGCGCATCGCGACAGACCGGTAGCGCCGGCCATGGCTGCGGCAGCCCGACCACATCGGTGTGAGGCAAAAAATCCTCCAGCAAGGTCTGCTGGTCCCCGGCCGTCAGCTTGAACTTCGGATAGGCGAGCACGCGCAGCAATTCGCCGACCGTTTCCTTGCAGACCAGGGGTTGTAGCTGCTGGTGCTGCCAGGCCCGCCGTATCCAGGCAAGCCGGCCGGAAGTGAACAGCAATGCCGAGAGCACGACATTGGTATCCAGCACCACACGGATCATGATTGACGCGCCCAGGAGAGCGCGTTGTCCACGTCTTGTTCAGTGATCCCGAGTTGCTGCAACTTGTCGCGCACGGCTTGCGCCTGCTGGACGCGCACCGGCGTCAACACGATGCGGCCATCCTCGACGACCACATCGAAGTATTCGGCGGCGTCCACCTCCGAGACCACCGCCTTGGGCAAGGTGATCTGGTTTTTTGATGTCAGTTTGGCAAGCACAGACTTCTCTCTTGAAACACAAAACAAGGAAATCTTACTTCCTTACTTCGGCGAATGCAAAGGAGTGACGGAGCTGGTTGTTGCATTCAACACAACCAAAGGAGAATTCGACCACTCAGTTGAACACCACCGTCTTGTGCCCGTTCAGCAGGATGCGGTGCTCGGTGAACCACTTCACCGCGCGCGCCAGCACCACGCATTCGATGTCGCGGCCGATGGCCGTCAGCATGTCGGGGCCCATGGAATGGTCCACGCGCTCGACGCCCTGCTCGATGATCGGACCTTCGTCGAGGTCGCTGGTCACGAAATGGGCCGTCGCGCCGATCAGCTTCACGCCGCGGTCGTGCGCCTGGTAGTAGGGCTTGGCCCCCTTGAAACTGGGCAGGAAGGAGTGGTGGATGTTGATGGCGCGTCCGCGCAGGGCTTCGCACAGATCGGGCGACAGGATCTGCATGTAGCGCGCCAGCACCACCAGGTCGATCTGATGGTGCTCGACGATTTCCAGGATGCGCTGCTCCTGCGCGCGCTTGGCTTCCAGCGGCGCGCCGGTGGCCAGCGGCAGGTGATGGAAGGGAATGTTGTAGCTGGCGGCGAGCTGGTAGAAATCGGTGTGATTGGACACGATGGCCGGAATCTCCACCGGCAGCAGGCCGCTCTTGTAGCGGAACAGCAGGTCGTTGAGGCAATGGCCGATCTTGGACACCATCAGCATCACGCGCGGCTTGCGGCCGGCGTCGTGCAGTTGCCAGTCCATCTGCATGCTGGCGCCCAGTTCGCCGAAGGAGGCGCGCAGTTGCGCATCGGCCAGGCCGGCGTCTTCCGAGGCGAAATGCACGCGCATGAAGAACAGTCTGGACTGCGCGTCGCCGAATTGGGCGGAGTCGATGATGTTGCAGCCGTGGTCGGCCAGAAAACCAGAGACGCGCTGGACGATACCGCGCTGATCCAGGCAGGACAAGGTAAGGATGTATTCCGGATAAGCCATGAGAATCAATCAAAAACGCCGGTGGCAGCGGCCGGAACCGGGCATGTCCCGGCTCGCCGCACGCCTGGCAGCCGGCCATGGCCGGCGCGAAGACGAAAGGCGCTATTGTCGCATGGCGAGCCCATCCGGACCAAGCCCCCGCCAATCCGGGAGAATGGCGGCGGCGGGCGGGCAAGACAGGCCCGGCAGGGATGGCGGAATGATATCCGCAAAACAACATGCCGCCCCGGTCGCCCGGCAGCGGCCTCTGGCTCTTCGCGGACATCGAACGGCCGTCAGGCCGCCCGGGTCAGGCCGTCTTTTGCAGCAATTCCTTCTGCTCGTTGCCGCCGACCTGCAAGTCGCCGGTCAACTGACCGCCTTCCTCGATGACCAGCTTGCCGTAACGGATCTTGCCGGTGACCTTGCCGGTGGCGTAGATCACCAGTTTGTTGCGCACCGTCAGGTCGCCATCGAATTCACCGCGGATCTCGGCCAGGTCGATTTCAGCCGATCCCTTGAAGGCGCCGCGCTCGGCGATCTGCACCACGCGACAATTAATGGTGGCCTGCACACGGCCTTCGACGACCAGCGTATCGCAATCCTCGATCTCGCCCTTGACCTTGATGTTGGGGCCGACGGTCAGCTTGCTGCCGCTTTCCTCGGATGCCGGCTGGACGCTGCCGTGGCCGACCGACGAGGGATACTGCGTGGCCTTCTGCACACTCGACACATTGCCGCCGGCCGACGACGGCGAGGCGGGATTGTTCGCGCTGAAAGGAGAGTTGTTGGACGTGGTGTCGCGTTTGCCGAAAAGCGATTCTGAGCGAAGCATGAGATCTCCTGATGATGAAAGGGCGTGCAACACGGAAGGCACGAAAAATAATGGGCGGCGCGCAGGTGAACCGGATGGGCGGCGTGCGAAGGTATGGTTCGCCGCGCGGATTCGAGGGCTTTCGGGTGAGCCTGGCATTCAGATGCGCGTCGCTGCGCGAACAGGTTGTCGTCTCCGGTAGACGAACGGCCGAACAGTGTCCGTCGGAAAAATTTGTCCGGGAGGCAACCTGTGCGATTCAGGCAGGGCGCGTTTTCGAAAGTTCACAAGAAATTTGTAACAGTCTCCACACTTTTTCCGGCATCGGAAAAACCGTCACGCGAATCATCCTCGCGAACCATTCATGCCATGCGATGTCCTGTACAGTCGCCCTTTTCCGGGCATTCCTGTGAAAACCGGCGAGCGCCGCCGCTGATCGATTGCGTGCTTGTCACGCAGGTCAAATTATTTATATTTTGCGCAGGCTTGTAATCAAAAAAAATGTAACAGTTGGATGACGGGAGGCGTCGCTTTCCGGCGACACCTACTCATGCAAATATTTGTTTCGGCCATGTCGTGGATCCGCATGCGTGTCTTCGATACGGGATTCGCATTGCGTACCCCAGGGATCGGAATCACCACGAATACGTGATCGAAATGTGACGCCATGTAAGCGGTGAAAACGAATGTCAGCGCCGGCATGCCCTGCGGCGTTCTCCGCTATGCTTCTCCCTCATGTCATCATGGCCCTGCCGGCCTGTTCTTTTCGATCACCTCTTTTGCCTCGTCTTCATGCCCTTGTACGTATCCCCCCATGAACCATGAACCGCTTCCGCCGCCGGAGTCGCTCGACGCCTTCGGCCACAACATCTTTCCCGCGCAACGCACCTCCCATGCCGCGCGCGCCCTGGCGGGCCTGATCGCCCTGATCAGTTGGTTCGCCTTCGTCGCCCAGACCGACATCACCATCAATCGCCTGGTCGCGCGCGGCGGCGGCGTGCTGGACGGCCTCGACCGGCTGAGCATGTATCTGACCAACCTCACCATCCTGCTGGCCGCGCTGTGCTTCACCACGCTGGCGCTGTCGCTGAAGACGCCGGTCTCGCGCTTTTTCCGCCAGCCCTCGGTGATCTCGGCGGTGGTGGTCTATCTGGCCTTCGTCGGCATCGCCTACAACCTGCTGTTGCGCCAGTTGTGGACGCCGACCGGCTTTCGCGCGCTGGTCAATGAAAGCCTGCACACGGTGGTGCCCCTGCTGGCGCTGGTGTACTGGATCTTCTTCGTGCCGGTGTTCCGCTGGTCCTGGCGCAAGTCGCTGCTGTGGCTGGCCTATCCGCTGAGCTACCTGTGCGTGACCTTGTGGCGCGGCGCGGCCACGGGCTTCTACCCCTACCCCTTCATCAATGTAGGAACGCTGGGCTATCCGCGCGTGATTCTCAATTCAGGCCTGCTGTTCGCCGGCTTCCTGGTGCTCATGGCGCTGTTCACCCTGGTCAACCATTCCGGCAAGCCGGCCTTGCTGCGCCGCTGATCCATCCTTCCCCGGCACTCTCATGGCGCCGCCCAAGGGCGACCGCTGGGGTCCCGGCACGCGCGTGCCGGCCATCGTGGTCTCGCCCTTCGCCAAAAAGGGGACCGTGGACCGCACCGTCTATGACACCGCCTCGATCCCGCGCCCGATCACCCGCATCTTCGGCCTGGAACAGTTGGACGGCCTCAAGCGGCGTGACGACGCCATGATCGCACGCGGCCAGCAGCCGATGGGAGGTCTGAGCAATGCCCTGAAGTTCGGCTGATCCACCCGCTGACCGGTGGGCCGCCATCACGGCAGCCCTTGAGTCCCAGCAACGGCGCCTTTCCCATGGAAGGCGCCGTTTTCTTTTTCCAATACCCACATTCCGCGCACACCAATGGATTTCGACCACATATATCATATTATGATATATTTTATCGACCTTCCGCATCCGCCCGACCGGCTTTCCTGCGGCGTTGGGCTTACCTGAACTCCTCATGAGACATAAACGCGACTACACCGCCGACAGCCGGCTGCTTGCGCTATCCGGCATTGCCCTGTTCATCGGCGCCCTCAGCACGGCCGCGGCCTGGCTGCTGATCAAGCTGATCGCCTTGTTCACCAATCTCTTCTATTTCCAGCGCTGGTCCTTGGCCGACGCCTCGCCGGCCACCCACACGCTGGGCGCCTGGGCTTTCTGGCTGCCGGTCATCGGCGGCCTGATCGTGGGCCTGATGGCGCGCTACGGCAGCGACAAGATCCGCGGCCACGGCATTCCCGAAGCCATGGAAGCCATCCTCTTCGGCAAGAGCCGGATGTCGCCCAAGGTCGCCATCCTCAAGCCGCTGTCCTCGGGCATCGTGATCGGCAGCGGCGGCCCGTTCGGCGCCGAAGGGCCGATCATCATGACCGGCGGCTCGGTCGGCTCGCTGCTGGCGCAAACCCTGCACCTGACCGCCTCCGAGCGCAAGACGCTGCTGGTGGCCGGCGCCGCGGCCGGCATGACGGCCATCTTCGGCACCCCGGTGGCGGCCCTGCTGCTGGCGGTGGAAGTGCTGCTGTTCGAACTCAAGCCGCGCAGCCTGCTGCCGGTGGCGCTGGCCTGCGCCGTGGCCGGATTCCTGCGGCCGTGGGCGATCGCCAGCGGGCCGCTGTTCCCGATGCAGATCGCGCCAGCCGACACCTCGGCCCTGCTCTCGTGCATCGGCGCCGGCCTGGCCAGCGGCGTGCTGGCGGCCGTGCTGACCCTGGCGCTGTATCGCGTGGAAGACGCCTTCCACCGCCTGCCGCTGCACTGGATGTGGTGGCCGGCCATCGGCGGCATCATTGTCGGCCTCGGCGGCTTGCTGCAACCGCGCGCGCTGGGCGTGGGCTATGACGTCATCGGCGACCTGCTGAACCATCATCTGGGCCTGAGCGCCGCGCTGGCGCTGCTGGTGGTGAAAGCCGTGATCTGGCTGGTGGCGCTGGGTTCGGGCACCTCGGGCGGCGTGCTGGCGCCGTTGCTGATGATGGGCGCCGGCCTCGGCCTGGTGCTGTCGCACTGGCTGCCGGGCGGCTCGCCCGAGCTGTGGGCGCTGGCGTGCATGGCCGGCGTGCTGGGCAGCGTGCTGGGCGCGCCGCTGACCGCCATCGTGTTCGCCTTCGGCCTGACCCATGCCGGCGAAGCGCTGCTGCCGCTGATGATGACTTGCGCGGTGGCCTACGGCGTCAATGTGCTGTGGATGAAGCGCTCGATCATGACCGAGAAGATCGCCCGCCGCGGCTTGCACGTGCACCGCGAATTCGGCATCGATCCGCTGGAACGCCAGCACGTGGATGCCCTGATGAGCGCCGAGCCGGTCACCATCGATGCCGGCCTGAGCACGCGCGAAGCCATCGTCCACTGCCTGCAGCACCCGCCCCATCGCTACTATCCGCTGGTCGATCACGGCAAGCTGATCGGCGTGGTGCGGCGCCATGTGCTGGAAGGCGCCGCACCCGACCTGTCGTGCCGGGAGCTGTTGCCGCAGGCCAGCGCCGAAGCGCCGGACTTCCTGCTGCCGCAGATGAGCGCCCGCGCCGCCGCCGGCACCCTGGCGCGGCTGGGCGTGGCGCGCCTGCCGGTGGTGCGCGATGCGCGACACAAGAAGGTGATCGGCATGCTGTCGCTGGCCGACTTGGCGCGCGCCAGCGCCAGCCACCTGGAAGAAGAATCGATCCGGGAAAAA
>Ga0154006_1000155_pt1 | contig 22608 bp, 24 predicted proteins | sample TSFL090MetaG_FD_104747 | JGI IMG/M metagenome (GOLD analysis project Ga0154006, IMG submission 104747) | Attine ant fungus gardens microbial communities from Florida, USA - TSFL090 MetaG | ecosystem: Host-associated > Fungi > Mycelium > Unclassified | place: USA: Florida, Wakulla State Forest...
CATCAGCGGGATCAGGTAGTTGCCGAAGCCGCCCAGGAACAGCGCGGTCAGCAGGTAGATCACCATGATCATGCCGTGCATGGTGACGAACTGGTAGTAGTGGTTCGCGTCGATGAACGCGAACTTGCCGGGGAAGCCGAGCTGCAGCCGCATCAGGTCCGACAACACCAGGCCGACCAGGCCGATGGCGATGGCCGTCAGCGCATACTGCACGGCGATGACCTTGTGGTCCTGGCTCCACACATAACGGGTCCAGAAGCTGCGCGGGGCGTGGTCGGGGTGCGCGTACGTCATGGCATCTGCTCCGCTAGCGCTGGGCCGCGCTGCCGGCGTCCGGCCCGCCTTGCGCCTTGATATAGGCCACCAGCGCGGTCAGCTCCTGGTCGCTCAGGTCGAAGTGCGGCATGATCGGCGAGAAACCCTTCACGACGCGGGCCGTCGGGTTGCTGATGAACGCGCGCAGATAGGCTTCGTCCACCTTCGCGGTGCTGCCGTCGGCCATTGTTTCGGTCTTGCCGTACAGGCCCTTCCAGGTCGGGCCCACGAGCGGGCTGCCGTTCACGGTATGACAGGCGACGCAGCCCTTGGCCGCCGCGAGCGTCTTGCCCAGTTCGGCAAGCGCCTGGCCGCCGCCCGCGGCGGCCGGTGCGGCCTGCGCACCGGCCAGCTGCCGCTGCGCGAACGTGGGCTGCCGCGCGAGCCAGCGCGAGAACGACGCTTCGTCTTCCACCACCACCACGCCGCGCATGGTCGCGTGCCCGATCCCGCAGAGCTGCGCGCACAGGATGTCGTAACGCCCCGCCTTGGTCGGCGTGAACCAGAAGGTGGTCACCATGCCGGGCACCATGTTCATCCGCGCACGAAACGGCGGGACGTAGAAGTCGTGCAGCACGTCGCGCGAGCGTGTCAGGACCTGGACCGGCCGGTTGAGCGGCAAGTGCACCTCGGGCGCCTCGACCAGGTAGTTGTCGCGGCCGTTGGGGTCGGCGGGGTTCAGGCCGAACGGGTTGTCGTTGCTGATGTAGCGCACGTCCGTCGTACCCAGCTTGCCGCCCGGCCCGGCAAAGCGGAAGCGCCACTGCCATTGCTGGCCGAGCACTTCCATCTGCAGCACCTTGGGCGGCGGCCGGATGTAGTCCGCATAGACGAACAGACCCGGTGCCAGCAACGCGGCCACGCCGATCGAGGTCAGGCCGATCAGCCACCATTCCAGCCGCCTGTTGTGCGGCTCGTAGGCGGCGCGATGACCGCTGCGGTGGCGGAAGCGCACCAGTGCGATCGCGATGAACAGGTTGATCGCGATGAAGAATGCGCCGGTGATGACGAGCGTGATCGCCAGCATGTCGTCCATGCGCACCCAGTTCGACGCGATCGGCGTGATCCACCACGGACTGGCAAAGTGAAACCCCACCGCCAATGCGATGATCAGGACCAGAGCAATCGCAAGGGCCATAGGCCGCCTCGCTGCGTGTCACTCGCCGGAGCCCCTCCGACACGACGCGTCAGGTGTCGTCGTGCCGCGTTACCGTACTGCGTATTCGTTGTCTGCGCCGGCTCGTCCGTCACGGCTCTAAGGAAAAGGTAGTCCGCGGCTCCGCATCGTGCAAGGCAGCGCAACGGGGAAGCGCGCCCCAATCACGAACCGCCTGAAGGGCGGCGTCGCAGGTCGCGATGGCATGCAAAACGGCCGCTTCCTGCATCGGTTGCCGACACGGCCGTCGCCCGGGGCCGCCGGGTATTCCGGGCCGGCACGGCGGAAAAAAAGCGCCGTGTCAGTCCCCCCTGCTCAGCCGGCGCCATCGTTCCAGCCGGCCGTACGCGACGGCGGCGACCACGCCGAACAGCAGGTTTGCCAGCAAGGGGCCCGAACCGCGCTCCGAGACGAACCACGGGAACACGGCCGTCATCACGTAGAAGTTCCACCCATACGCGACGATGCCGAACGCCAGCCCGATGACCGCCTCCATGCCCACGCTCGAATCGAAGCGGAACGGTGCCATGATCGCCGCGAGCATCATCCCCATGACCGCACCGAGCACGTAGTGCAGCAGCAGCGCCATCGCGACGATTTCTAGGCTGAATTGCGAAAGCTGACCGAGCGCACTGCGGCCCATCACCATCGCCGCGATCTTGTGCGTCGGTTGCCACGGGCTTTCACCGATCACCAGGGTCGACCAGAAGAATTCCAGCGCGATCACCAGCGCGCCGCCCGCCAGACCGGCCACCGCAGCGGAGATCCAGTCGGGCGTGCGTCGCTCCCAATGGTGTGATTGCATGTGCAGTTCCATACGACCTCCTTGCTGACGGTTCAGCTTCAGCACTCGGGTTCAGAAGGCGCCATTCGCGTCGGAACGTCCGCCCCGTGCGCGATTCGGAATGGCCGGACACGGCGCCGGCGCACGGCACGCAAGGCCGTGCGCCGCATCGAAGCGAACCGGCATGCCGCCCAGGGTCGCGGCCATGCGTTCGCGTGTTCAGCGAGCCGCGTCGAGGTACGCCGGTGTTCTTGTATGCGGATTTTTGAGTGTCAGGGGAAGATCGGCGTCGTGCACTCGCCGCCCTCCCGGTCCGCATTGGGAAAATGCTGGGCGACCATCTCCTCGATTTCCTGCTCTCGCAGCGGCGGCACGTCGGCCATGATCAGGATCTGGCCTTCCTTGATCGCCTCACGAAAGCGCGCGAGTCGCACATTCGGCTCGGCGATGCCGATCATCCCGGCCGTCCACGCCCCGAAGCCCGCGCCCGCCACCGTCAACGCGACGACGGCGCCGCCCGCAATCACGAGCTCCGCGGGCGGAAATACCATCGCGACGAGGCCGATAAGCGCGCCTGTCGCGCCGCCGAGCGCGACGCCGCGCTCGAGCGCATGCACGACGTCGCTGCTTTGCAGCAGCGATGCTTCGGGCAACTGATCGAGTGTGACGCTGTGATCGGCGAGAACGTGAATATGGCGCCAGATGATGCGCGCGCGCAGCAAGTCATCGACGATCGCCTTCGCCATCTTCGTATCGGGTACGAGAAAATAAAGGCGTCTCATGTTGGCACCCCTCTTTTGCCATCCGCTCATACGCAACAGAGCATGCTCTATTTTATGTCAGCATCGGCGCTGCGGTGCCCGCGCGTATACGCGCGTTGGCGCCGCGATGCAAGCGGATTTCGTCGCACGACCCGTGCCTGCTCCGGCGCATCGTTCAACCCGCGTGACGCGTGCGCGTGACGACGAGCACGCTGCGTCACTGGCGGCGGGTTGGCGCTAGCCGCGTTTGCGCAGCGGCTCCAGCAGGTTCCTCAGCCCGTTATGGTCGATCTCGTGCATCAGCGCGAGTTGCCGGCCGATTTCGCCGCGCGGGAATCCTTCGCGCGCCAGCCAGTTGAGGTAGGGCCCGGGCAGGTCGGCAAGGAGTCGACCCTTGTATTTGCCGAAGGGCATGGTGACGGTGACAAGGCATTCAAGATCTGGGGCTCGCATGCCGGTATTGTGCACGGCTTTCCGGTCCCGCACGCGCCTCGATCCGGCGGCACAACCGGCGCGCGCATGCGTGCGGCCGGGACCGCACGGAAACGGCTCGGCGAACCGCTGCCCCGCTTCCTGCCTGCTAGACTGGAATTTCCCCCTGCACACCATGGAGGGAATCATGATGTCCATGTACGTCGTGAAGACGGGCGAGCAGTTCCTCTGCACCGCGGAGGACGGCGACATCGGCATGGCGCCGGCCATTGAAAGCGCCACGTCGTTTGGTTCGTATGAAGAAGCGGAAAAGGCCGCAAGCACGCATGCCGACCCCGGATACGAAATCGTGGCCGTCTGCGTGATCCGGCACTGATCCGCTGCCCGGAGCGAATGAGGGCCGACGTGTCGAACGCCGGTCATCGTGCGGCGACGTCGTCCATGCGACGACGACGGCGACGCCGCTCACGCCCCGCGTGACGCGTTGCCGGCCGCGACAACCTGCGTCACCCGACTGCGCCGCTGCCGCAAGCGAGCCGACCGCTTGCGACGGCCGCGCGTGCGGCAACGCGGTCGCTGCCGCTTATTTCCGCAAAGAGATTTCGACCCGGCGATTGCGCGCCCGCCCTTCGGCGGTGTCGTTCGATGCCGCCGGGTTCGCAAGACGACCGACATCTTCCGCGCGTACCAGCAGGTGCAGGCCGTCAACGGCGGCACCGGGCTCGGGCTGTTCATCGCGCAGCGGATCGTCGGTGCGATGCACGGCGAGCTGGCCGTGACGAGCCTGCCGGATGTCGGCACGTCGTTCACGTTCCAGATCGTCGCGCCGGCGATCGGGCATGCGCTGATTCCGGCGTCGGCGCTCGTGCGGTCGTTCGAGCCGGTCGAACAGGACGAGCCGGTGAGCGCGACGCCTGCGATGCGCTGCCCGCCGCCGGGTGCGCTCGACGAGCTGGCCGTGCTCGCCGGCGAAGGTCGCCTCACCGATATCGAGGAATGGCTCGGCCAACATGCCCGCGCGCCGCGCCATGCCGAGTTCGTTCAGGCGGTGCGGGAACTGCTCGACGCGCTCGACCTGCACGCGATCGAGCGACTGGCGGAGGGGCTGAAACGCATGGGCATCGTCGACGCGTCGTTCGACGCCGAACCGGATCTGGCCGGGCCCGCGTGATCGCCAGCAGCGCACGGCCGTCGCGCGACCGGCGTCATCGGCGTATCAGTCGCCACGAGCAGGACACCGCCTGCCCGGCAGCGACAGCCATCAAGCCGACGACCCTGGTCCGTGCGATCCATCGCAGGCGCTAGCCAACACGATCGCACTTGCGCCGAACTGGAGAATCGCTACAGCCGGCGCATCGTCGCCACCAGCGCCGCATCGTCACCGGGTGCCGCGGGCGTCGCCTGGGCGGCATCGCGCTTGCGACGCTTCGGGTCGAGCCCGGTCCCGCCGCTGCGCCGCCGCGCCGCATGCCGCTCGATGACCCGCTGCAGCAGGCAGAACACGCACAGCAGCGCGCCGATCACGATCCGCGTCCACCATGAGCTCAGCGTGCCGTCGAACGTGATCAACACCTGGATCGTGCCGAGGATGCCGACGCCGAACACCGAGCCGATCACGTAACCGACGCCGCCCGTGAGCAGCGTGCCGCCGATCACGGTCGCGGCGATCGCGTCGAGCTCCATCCCCTGCGCCTGCAGCCCGTAGCCCGACAGCACGTACAGCGTGAACACCACGCCGCCGAGCGCCGAACAGAAGCCGCTCAGCGCATACACGCCGACCTTCGTGCGCGCGACCGGCAACCCCATCAGCAGCGCCGAACGCTCGTTGCCGCCGACCGCATACACGTTGCGGCCGAAGCGCGTGAAATGCGCGACGTAGATCGCGGCGGCCAGCGTCGCGAGCGCGATCAGCGCCCCCGCGCTCAGCATTCCGCCGCCCAGCGGCACGCTGATGCCCGCGAGCGCATGGAACGTCGGTTCGTTGATCGTGATCGACTGCGTCGTGATCAGGAAGCACGCGCCGCGCGCGAGAAACATCCCGGCCAGCGTGACGATGAACGGCTGCAGCCGGAAATAATGGATCAGTGCGCCCATCGCCGCGCCGTACAGCGCGCCGAACACGAGCACGAGCGGCACGATCGCCCAGACCGGCCAGTGCCACCGCTCGGCGCCGACCGCGCAGAAGATCGTTGTCAGCGCAACGACCGAACCGACCGACAGGTCGATGCCGCCCGACACGATCACGAACGTCATCCCGATCGCGACGATCAGCAGGAAGGCGTTGTCGACGAGCAGCCCGGTCAGCACCTGCATCGAGAAGAAGCCCGTATACATCACGGATCCGAAGCCGAACAGCGCGGCGAACAGCGCGATCGTGACGACGATCGGCAGCGTGCGCGGGTCGGCGAGCCGTGCGAGGAATCGGTTCATCGCGGCGTCGCTCCGGTGGTGGCGCGCGAACGCGCAGAAGGCAGCAGCCGCGACGCATGCCGGACCAGCAGCGCGCGCGCCGCGTCCGACTGGATCAGCGTCACGACGATCACGACGATCGCTTTGACGACGAGCGTCGCCTCCGGCGGCACGCCGATCGAATAGGTCGTGTAGGTGAGCGTCTGGATGATCAATGCACCGAGCACGGAGCCCGCGAGGCTGAAGCGGCCGCCGAGCAGCGACGTGCCGCCGAGCGTCACCGCGAGGATCGCGTCGAGCTCGAGCAGCAGCCCCGCGTTGTTGCCGTCGGCGCTACGCACGTTCGAGCTGGCAAGGATGCCCGCGAGCGCCGACATCACACCGGAACACAGATACACGCCGAACACGACCGCCCCCGCGCGCAACCCGACGAGGCGCGTCGCGACCGGGTTCACGCCGATCGCGCGGATGAACAGGCCGAGCGCGGTGCGGTTCACCAGCAGCGCGGTCGCGACGATCGTCGCGAGCGCGATCCAGACCGAGCACGGCACGGCCGCGAGATAGCCGCCGCCGAGTTCGAGGTAGCCGGGCGCGCCGATCGGGATGATCTGTCCGCCGGTCAGCAATTGCGCGACGCCGCGTCCGGCGACCATCAGGATGAGCGTCGCGATGATCGGCTGCATCCCGACGAACGCGACGAGCACGCCGTTCCATGCGCCGGCGAGCAGCCCGACGCCGAGCGCGGCGGCCAGCGCCGTGCCGAGCCGCGACGGATCGCCGTCGAGCACGATCGCGGCCGCCGCACCGGCGATCGCGACGATCGCGCCGACCGAGATGTCGATCCCGCGTGTCGCGATCACGAGCGTCATCCCGAGCGACACGATCACGAGCGGCGCCGCGCGGTTCAGGATGTCGATCGGCGCGCCGAACAGGTGGCCGTCGAGCAGCGAGATCGACAGGAAGCCCGGCCGGTGCGCGACGTCGAGCGCGAACAGCAGCGCGAGCGTCAGCACCGGCCACGCAAGTGGATGACGAAGCAATGCACGGAGCCGCGTCATGACCGGCCTCCCGCGATCAGTTGGTACACGTGTTCCTCCGATGCGTCGCCGCCGGTCAGTTCGGCGACCTTGCGGCGATCGCGCAGCACCGCGATCCGGTGGCTCACGCGCACGACTTCGCCGATCTCCGACGAGATGAACAGGATCGCGAGCCCCTGCGCGCACAACGCGAGCACGCGCTCCATGATGTCGAATTTGGCGGCGACGTCGATCCCGCGCGTCGGCTCGTCGAGGATCAGCAGCTTCGGTTCCGTCGCGAGCCAGCGCGCGAGCAACACCTTCTGCTGGTTGCCGCCCGACAGCAGCCCGATCGGCTGCTCCGCGTCGCGCGCCTTGATGCCGAGCCGCGCGATGTACGTATCGGCGAGCGCCTTCTGGCGCGCGCGGCCGATCAACCGCCACCAGCCGCGCCGCGCCTGCAAGGCGAGGACGATGTTTTCGCGGATCGACAGTGCGGCGACAATCCCCTCCTTCTTGCGATCTTCCGGGCAATACGCGATTCCGTTGCGGACCGCGTCGTGCGGCGACGCCAGCCGCTTGCGCACGCCGTCGATCTCGATCGCGCCGGTGTCGGTGCGCTCGGCCGCGAACGCGAGCCGCGCGGTTTCCGTGCGCCCCGACCCGAGCAGCCCGGCCAGCCCGACGATTTCACCGGGCCGCACGTCGAGATCGAGCGGGCTCATCATCCCGCGCCGGCCAACCCGCTGCATCGACAGGAACGGCGCGGCCGCACGCGCATCCGGCGACACGGCCGCCGCGCCCGCCTGCAGCGTGCCGGACATCGGTTCGCGTCCGGTCATCTTCGCGACCAGCATGTCGACGGGCAGCTCGCGCGCGAGATACTCGCCTTCGCGCTCGCCGTTGCGCATCACGGTGATCCGGTCGGACACCGCATAGGTCTGCTCCAGAAAGTGCGTGACGAACAGGATCGCGATGCCCGACGCCTTCAGCCGGCGCAGCACGTCGAACAGGCGCGCGACTTCACCGTCGTCGAGGCTCGACGTCGGCTCGTCGAGAATCAGCACGCGCGCGTCGACCGACACGGCCCGCGCGATCGCGACCATCTGCTGCACCGCGATCGGATAGGCGTCGAGCGAGCGCGTGACGTCGAGCGACAGGTCGAGTTCCGCGAGCGCGGCACGCGCACGCGCATGGATCGCCTTCCAGTCGATCGCGCCGCGCCGCATCGGCTGCCGGCCCGCGAAGATGTTCTCGGCGACCGACAGGTTCGCGCACAGGTTCACTTCCTGGTACAGCGTCTGGATTCCGGCCGCCTCGGCCTCGCGCGGCGCGGCGAAATTCACCGGCGCGCCGCCGACGCGAATCTCGCCCGCGTCGTGCGCATGCACGCCGGTCAGCACGTTGATCAGCGTCGACTTGCCCGCGCCGTTCTGGCCCATCAGCGCGTGGATTTCGCCCGGAAACAGCCGGAAGTTCACGCGCTGCAACGCGTTCACGCCCGGAAACGCCTTGTCGATGCCGATCATCTCGACCACCGGCGGATTCGTCATGGATCGCCCTCGATTCGAAGCGGTTGCCGGACGGCGGCGATCGCGCCGCCGCCTGCGGTCGGCGCGACTCAGTACTTGCGGGTCGGCAGCACCTGCGCCGCGACGTTCATCGGGAACACCGTCTCGTTCGTGACGATGCGCTTCGGCAGCTGCTTGCCGGCGACCACGTCCTTCACCGCGGTCATCAGCTGCGGGCCGAGCAGCGGGCTGCATTCGACGTCGACGTTGATCTTGCCGGCCACCATCGCCTGGAAGCCGCCCTTGGTCGCGTCGAACGACACGACGCTCACGTCCTTGCCGGGCTTGATGCCGGCCTCTTCCATCGCCTGGATCGCGCCGAGCGCCATGTCGTCGTTGTGCGCGTAGACGACGTTGATCTGCTTGCCGTAGGTCTTCGCGAACGCTTCCATCACCTGCTTGCCGCCGGCGAGCGTGAAGTCGCCGCTTTGCGACGCGATCACCTTGAACTTCGGGTTGCTCTTGATCACCTCGAGCAGCCCCGCGCGGCGGTCGTTGGCCGGCGCGGAGCCGACCGTGCCCTGCAGCTCGACGATGTTGATCGGGCCCGCTTCGTTCTTGTAGTGCTCTTCCATCCAGTGGCCGGCGCGCCGCCCTTCCTCGAGGAAGTCGGAGCCGATCATCGTCACGTACAGCGACGGATCCTTCACGTCGACGCCGCGATCTGTCAGGATCACCGGGATATGGGCCGCCTTCGCTTCGGTCAGCACCGGCTCCCAGCCCGACTCGACGACCGGCGAGAACGCGATCACGTCGACCTTCTGCGCGATGAACGAGCGGATCGCACGGATCTGGTTTTCCTGCTTCTGCTGCGCGTCGGAGAATTTCAGGTTGATGCCGGCGTCCTTGGCCGCGCCCTTCACCGACACGGTGTTCGCGGTGCGCCACGCGCTTTCCGCGCCGACCTGCGAGAACCCGAGCGTGATCGGCTTTTGCTGCGCGTGCGCGCCGGTGGCCAGCACCGTCGCCGCCGCGACGATCGCGCCGGCCGCCAGCTTCCTGATGAATGTCATGGTCCGTCTCCGATGGTGTCGTTGTATGCCGCGGCGCCGGCCTGGCGCGGTGCTGTGCTGCGCTGTTCTGTTTCTGCGTGGCGCGGGCGCGGTTCGGGCGGCGCCGGCCGGCGCGTGCGGCCGGCCCGGTATGTGCGCCCCGGATCAGTCTAGGAACAAGTCCGATAACCTTCCAATGAAATCTTGGATTGAAGCGATATCGGTATCGGCATACGTATAAACACCTAAGCAGATGGGGCGGCATCGGCCGGCCTGCGCGGAGTTGCCGGGGCACGAGCTGTTCCAGTATCTGGACGACGACGGCGCGCGCCATTCGGTCGGCTCGTCCGACGTGAACGACTCTCTGCGCGAGGCCGCGGGTGCGGCGTTCACAGCGAAGGATTACCGGACGTGGGCCGGCAGCGTGCAGGCGCTTGCGTTGCTGCGGCGCGTTCCGCACCAGGGCATCACGCATGCGCGCAAGCGGATCGTCGAAACGGTGCGGATCGTCGCGGAGATCTTGTGCAACACGCCGGCCGTGTGCCGGCGCTGCTACATCCATCCGGTGGTGCTCGAGACGTTCGAGGGCGGAATGCTCGCGGCGCCGGAGGTGCGTCGCACGCCGCGGGGGCTGCGCGCGGACGAAGCGGCGTTCGCGGCGTATTCCCGGCTACCCGGCGCCGGCGCGACCGCTCCGGCACGCCGCGACACGCTCGACTCAACCCGGATTGCGCTCGATGAGGAACCGCTCGCGGCGGCCGCCCTTGATCCAGCCCGGCTCGCGACCGCGTCCGCTCCACGTCGCGCCGGTCTTCGGATCGCGATAGCGGGGCGGCGATGCGCTCTTGCGCGTCGTCACCTTCGCGGCAGCGCCGTGGCGACCGAAGATCTGCCTGGCGGTCAGACCGTATTCGGCGGCCCGAGTGCGAATCTCGTCGATGACCGCTTCGAGTTCGGCGAGTCTGGCCGCCTCGACACGTGCCATCAATTCGTTGGCTTGAGCCTTCAATTCGCGATAACCTGACATGCGATTCCTCCACCTTTCAAACGCGTGATAAAAGACCGAACGGACGCGGCAATACGGTCGCGAGATTGCCACGATGCAATCCCGTGAATGGAAAGCGACCGGCGCGGCCATTCGGGAAAACGGGAAAAACGGATCAGGCGCGGCCCGGCGCGTTTTCCGCGCGAAATTCACAGACCAGTTCGCCACTTTCCGCGAGCGCGTCGATCTGATCCGGCGTCAACGCGACAATCGATGCGGCAACGCCGTCCGAAATGCCCAATTGCCGCTTGCCCTGCTCGTGGTCGATACGCAGGATGCGCTGGGCCAGCACGAGATAGGCGCGGTTGAATTCCGCGATTGCGTCGAAGATATCGCCGGGTCCGGTCATGAGCGCTTGCCTGAGCCGACGGCGGTGTCGTTTGCCGCATGCGCGGCGCCGCGACCCGGCCGTCCATTAGTCGATGCCTGAATCTATGTCAGGCAATCGACGTCATGCCGACAATTCCTTGATGACATCCGCCAGATTCGCCATCCGCAATTGCAATTGGCCTATTCGCGATTCGTCGCTGTCGGATTCGGCCTAGATTCGGTCAACACGCAAAACCGCTGCGCCCATACGATTTTCGGACGGCGCACGATGATGGCATTCGCGCATCGCCGCCATTCCCCGGCATCGCAGATGCCTGATCCCGAACGGATGGAATCCGACAATCATGTTGAAAGTCACGAAAGCCGTATTTCCGGTCGCCGGTCTCGGCACGCGATTTCTGCCCGCGACCAAGGCCAGCCCGAAAGAAATGCTGCCGGTCGTGGACAAGCCGCTGATTCAATATGCGGTCGAGGAAGCGATCGACGCGGGCATCACCGAAATGATTTTCGTGACCGGCCGCAGCAAGCGCGCGATCGAAGACCACTTCGACAAGTCCTACGAGATCGAAGCCGAACTCGAAGCGCGCGGCAAGGACAAGCTGCTGTCGCTGGTTCGCAGCATCAAGCCGAGCCACGTCGACTGCTTCTACGTGCGCCAGGCCGAAGCGCTGGGGCTCGGTCATGCCGTGCTGTGCGCGGAGAAGCTGGTCGGCAACCAGCCGTTCGCGGTAATCCTCGCCGACGACCTGCTCGACGGCCCGACGCCCGTGCTGCGCCAGATGATCGACGTGTTCGATCACTATCACGCGTCGGTGATCGGCGTGGAGGAAATCGCGCCCGAGGCGTCGAAGTCGTACGGGGTAATCGACGGCAGGCGCTGGGAGGACAACCTGTTCAAGCTGTCCGGCATCGTCGAGAAACCGGAACCGGCGAAGGCGCCGTCGAATTTCGGCGTGGTGGGCCGTTACGTGCTGAAGCCGAAGGTGTTCGAGCATCTGCGCGCGCTGCGGCCCGGCGCCGGCGGCGAACTGCAGCTGACGGACGCGATCCAGTCGCTGCTGTCGGACGAGCAGGTGCTCGCCCATCGCTACGACGGCACGCGCTTCGATTGCGGCAGCAAGCTCGGCTATCTGAAGGCCACGGTCGAATTTGCGCTGCGGCACCCGGAAGTGGCCGCGGATTTCGAAAGCTACCTGGCCGCGCGCATGTCGGCGCTGCTGGTCGCCTGACCGGGCGGCGGTCGCGAACGCGCTCGTGTGGACGGCTGTCAGCGATCTCGGCGACGCGGCGATGACGTTGCCGCTCGCCGTCGTGTGCGTCGGCGGTCTGACGCGCTCGACAGCCGGGCCGCGTCACGCGGTGTCATGGGCGCTGATGCTTGCGGCCGGCATGGCGCTGGTCGGCGCGACCAAGATGCTGTATGCCGGTTGCGGGATCCAGATCCGCGCGATCGATTTCCGCGTGATCAGCGGGCACACGATGCTCGCGTCGGCGGTCTGGCCGATGGCATGCGTGCTGGCGCTGAGCGGCTGCGCGCGACGGCGCTCGAGCGCCGCGCTGTCGCTCGGACTCGGGCTCGCGCTCGGCGCGCTGATCGGCGTGGCGCGCGTGTTCGACGACGCGCACACGCCGTCGGAAGTCGTCGCCGGCTGGTTCGTCGGCTCGGCGGTCGCGCTGGCGTTCGTATGGCGGCATGGTCCGCCGCGTATCGACGCGCGGTATCGCGCGTGGGTCGCGGGGGCGCTGCTGGCGGTATCGGCGGTCGCTTACGGGCGTCATGCGCCGATTCAGGCGGCAATCGAGATGTATTCGCCGTTTTTGTGCGGGCGGTTCGCGCTACCGCCGTGACGCCGCCGACCTCGCCGAAAAAAGACAGAATCCCGCCCGAATCGGACAGCGCTGCTCGCCCGCCTGCCCGCCCCTCTATGCTTGACCGCCGGAATACGCGTCCCGCATGACGGACGCGTATTCCGTGTGCGAACCGGCGCGCAAGCCAGCCCTGCCCGACAGGCATCTTGCCCCGCGTCACACGTCATCTCATCGCGCGGCGCCGGAACGGTCGGCACGCAGCGAATCCGGAGTCTCCGATCGGGCGCACGCATGTCGACCTTGCTCTTTTCAGCCAGCGTATTGTTCTTCTCGCTCAACGCGTTCAGCGTGCGCGCAACCTTCGCAGCGTACATGCTGCTCTGCGCGCTCGCCTTCCTGCGCGCGCCAACGCTGATGAACCGGCAGCGCTACCTGTTTCCGGTGTGCACGTACTGGCTGATCAGTACCTGCCTCGCGTTCATCCTGTCCGCGTTCGGCGATTTCTACGTGAACTTCTTCATCAAGTTCGTGCTGATCCAGACGTATATCGCGCTGAGCTACTGGATGTTTGCCGGCGGCGTGCTCACGCGGGAATCGCTCGACACCGCGTGCAAGACGCTCATCTACGTCCATGCCGTCTTCTTCACGTTCCAGCTCGTCTATTACCTCGGGACCGGCACCTTCATCGACTTCGACAGCTACGTGCGCGAAGCCGATTCCGAAGCGCTCTACGCGACCAAGGCGCTGACCGACAGCCTGATCTCGATCCGCGCGCTGGGCCTGTATTCCGAACCGTCGTTCTATGCGATGACGGTCGTCCCGAGCGCGGTGGTTCTGCTGCTGTCGCAGCGGCGCATCACGCTCGCACCTGTCGTCGGATTCGCCACCGCGCTACTCAGCTTCTCGGTCGCGTCGATGGCCGTCTGCGCGGCGCTGTGCGGGCTCCACGTGCTCACCGGGCGCGGGCGGCTGCGGACCCGGATCGCCGTCGTCGTCGTCACGCTCGCGTGCGTGCCATGGCTCTACAGCGTGTACGACCAGCGGGTGAATCAGTCGGTCGACTACGATGCGGTCGGCAGCCGTACGCTGGTGCTGACCGAACTGGCCGAGCGCGACGTCGTCGAAGGCGTGTTCGGCGGCGGCTTGTTCTGGGACGAGCGCAACAACGTCGGAAAGACGCATCTGCGCGGCTATCAGGTGCGGGACAGCTCGTTCTACATCTACCTCGTGTTCGCCGCCGGCGCCGCCGGCTCCGTCGTGTTCTTCGGCACACTCGTCATGCTCTTTCGCCGCAAGGGCCGGCGCAAGTACCTGCTCTATCTGCTGCCGATCCTGCTGTTCAAGTATCACGTGCTCTATGGCATGCTCTGGCTCACCATCCTGCTGCTCGTCGTGCTGGCCGACCAGGACGCGCCGTACCGGCGCACGGTCCCCCGCCCGATTGCGAACGCGTCCGGCAGCAAGCCGCTCGCGCACCTGACATGACATCATTCCGACATGCGTCGACGTTACGCGCGCTGAAACGGTCACTGATCGCGCTGTGCATGGGCTGCGCGCCGATGGCCGCCCACTCGGAAGCCGTTCCTGCGCCGCCCGGCGAGGTGATCGCCCACAGCCGGGCCGCCACCCGCGTGTATCTTGGCTCGCCATCGCTGGCCGTGCTACCGAACGGCGACTATGTCGCGAGCTTCGACACGTTCGGTGCCGCCTCTGCGCAGAACCGGGTGTCCGTGTTCACGTCGCACGACAAGGGCGCGACCTGGTCCAGGCTCGGCGACGTGCCGGACCAGTACTGGTCGTCGCTGTTCGTGCTGAACGGCGCGCTGTACCTGATGGGCACCAACCGCTCGATGGGTGCACCGTCGATTCGCCGGTCCGACGACGGCGGCGCGTCGTGGACCACCCCGGTCGACGCGTCCACCGGGCTGCTGCCGTATCCGGGGCGCTTCATCACCGGGCCGGTGCCGGTCCTCGTCGATCGCGGACGCGTGTGGCGCGCGTATGAAAGCGTCGAGGACGGCGACCTGCGTGCACTGGTCATGTCCGCGCCCATCGATCAGGACTTGCTCGATGCACGCAACTGGCGTGCGTCCGCGCACCTGCCGTCCGACAAGCGCTGGCTCGACGGCAAGTTTCAGTCGTGGGAAGAAGGCAACGTGGTCGGCACACCAGGCGCCGCGCCCGCCGTCATGCTGCGCGTGAACACCGCGAACGGCCCCGAGAAGGCCGCGCTGGTAACGACAAGCGACGACGGCCGTACGCTGTCGTTCGATCCGGCACGCGATTTCGTCGACTTGCCGGGCGCCGGCAAGAAATTCACGATTCGCTTCGACCCGCAGTCGAATCAATACTGGACGATCACCAACGCGGTGCCGAAAAGCATTGGGCGGATGAACCTCGAGCGCGTGCGCAACACGCTGGTGTTGCTGTCGTCGCCCGATCTCCGGCAGTGGACCGCGCGGCGCGTCGTGCTGCAACACGCCGACACGAAACGACACGGGTTCCAGTACGTCGACTGGCAATTCGACGGCAACGACCTCGTCGCGGTGCTGCGCGTCGCGTTCGACGACCCGGAAGGCGGCGCGGCAAGCCAGCACGACTCGAATTTCATCACGTTCCTGCGCGTTCGCCGGTTTCGTCAGGATGCCGCGTCCAGTGCGCTTACGCAAAGCCTGCAATAGTGCGCGCCGGTATCGGTCGCGCCTCCCGCGCGTCGCGCGACGCGGCGGGAGACTTCAACACCTTACTTTTTGAATACACCGACGACGTCGCCGCCGTCGACCACCAGCAGCGCGCCGATGCGTTGCTGCTGCATCAGCAGCAACGCATCCTCGACCCGCGTGCCGGGCCGCACCGTGGACGGCTCGATCGACATCATGTCGGCCGCCGTGCGCCGCAGTACGCCGTCGCCATGCCGCTCGATCGCGCGGCGGATATCGCCGTCGGTCACGATGCCCCAGCCGGCGTCGCGCTTCACGATCGCGAGCCCGAGCCGCCCGCGCGTCATCGCGTCCAGCACGCCGAGCGTCGACATGTCCTCGGTCACGAACGGCAGGTCGCCGCGCACCATTTCGTCGTCGACGGTGGACAGCAGCCGGCGGCCGAGCGAGCCGCCCGGATGGAAGCGCGCGAAGTGTTCCGGCTGGAAGCCGCGCGCGCGCATCAGCGTGACCGCGAGCGCATCGCCCATCGCGAGCGTCGCCGTCGTCGACGCGGTCGGCGCGAGCTGCAGCGGGCACGCCTCGCGTTCGACGCCGATGTCGAGGTGCACCCGCGCGGCGTTCGCGAGCGTCGACGCGGGATTGCCGGTCAGCGCGATCAGGTCGTTGCCGTTGCTGCGCAGGAACGGAATCAGCTTGATCACCTCGTCCGTTTCCCCGGAATTCGAAATCGCGAGGAACGTGTCGTCCGGCGTCACCATGCCAAGATCGCCGTGATAGGCCTCGCCCGGATGCATGAAGAAGCCGGGCGTGCCGGTGCTCGACAGCGTCGCGGCGATCTTCCGGCCGACGATTCCGGACTTGCCCATCCCGCACACGACGACGCGGCCGCTCGATGCGAGGATGATTTCGATCGCGTCCTCGAAATTCGCGTCGAGCCGCGCGGCCACGCCGGCCAATGCCCGCGACTCGATCTCGAAGACCTGCCGCGCGGATTCAATATGGTTCTGTCGCATCATGGGTGTGCCGTTTGAGAAGGGAGACGATGCGGGCGACGTCGTCGGGCGTATCGACACCGGCCGGCGGCGCATCGGGCCAGCGCATCACGTCGATCGGCATGCCGAGCCAGAGCGCGCGCAACTGCTCGAGCTTTTCCAGCTGCTCGAGTTCGCACGGCGCCGCGCTCGCCAGCGCCTGCAAGGTCGCGTTCGCGTAGCCGTAGAGGCCGATGTGGCGCAGGAACGGGCCGTTCGATCCGGCTGCATCCGCCGGCCGCCCGTCGCGGCAGAACGGGATCGCCGCGCGCGAGAAGTACAGCGCACGGCCGCAGCGATCGACGACGAGCTTGACGATGGCCGGCTCGTCGAGCAGCGCGGCCTCGCCGATCGGGCAAGCGACCGTCGCGACACCGAGGTCCGGCGCCTCGCCGCAGAAGGCTGCAAATGCCTGCAGCAACGCGGTCGGCACGAGCGGTTCGTCACCCTGCACGTTGAGCACCGCATCGGTGTCGCTCCAGCCGGACACGCGCGCGACTTCCGCCGCGCGATCCGTGCCGGACGCATGGCCGGTATCGGTCATCGCGAAGCGGATGGCGCGCGCGTCGAGCGCGTCGGCAATACGTGTGTCGTCGATCGCGACGACGATGTCCGCATCGGGCAGCGCGCGGCGCACGCGTGCGTGCACGCGCACGATCATCGGCTCGCCGTCCAGATCGACGAGCGGCTTGCCCGGCAACCGCGTCGAACCGTACCGCGCCGGAATCACGACGCGCACGGTCCGTCCGTTAGTTTTACTGAACGACGTCATGACCGCTCCATTGTTCGAGCAACGGCCGGTACGCGTCATCGAGCGACAGCCCGGCCTCCGTCAGCAGATGCTCGGCTACTTCGCGCGCGACGCCGCGGCCGCCGGCCGAGCGCGCGACATGATCGACGCGCGCGCGGACGAGCCGATGCGCATCGGCCGGCGCATACGACACGCCGACGCGTTCGATGACCGCCAGATCGTTCACGTCGTCGCCCACATACGCGATCTCGTGGTCGTCGACCTGGTTGCGCACCTTGATGTCCGCGTAACCGGCAGCCTTGTCGTCACAGCCGGTCACGAGCACGTCGACACCGAGCTGCTTCGCCCGCCATGCCAGCGCGCCGCTGTGCTTGCCCGACAGGATCCCGGTACGAATCCCGTGCGCACGCAGCAGCGCGACCGCTACGCCGTCGTGCGCATGAAAGCTCTTCATGAACTCGCCTTCCGCCGTCACGTGCAGCAAGCCGTCGGTCAGCACGCCATCGACGTCGAACAGCACCAGGCGCACGGGCCCGCGATACGTCGCGCCGCTCACCGGATATCGAGCGGCGGCAGCCGCTTGACCAGGTCGTCGACCGCCTTCACCTGTTGCAGGAACGGGTCGAGCAACGCGAGCGGCAGCGCGCTCGGGCCGTCGCAGCGCGCATGGTCGGGATCCGGATGCGCTTCGAGAAACAGCCCGGCCAGCCCGACCGCCATCCCGGCGCGCGCGAGATCGAGCACCTGCCGCCGCCGGCCGCCCGACGCGGCGCCGCCCGGATCGCGCATCTGCAGGCTGTGCGTGACGTCGAAGATCACCGGACAGTCGCCGGTCGTGTCGCGCATCTGGCGAAAACCGAGCATGTCGACGACGAGATTGTCATAGCCGAACGACGAGCCGCGCTCGCACAGGATCACGCGTTCGTTGCCGGCTTCGCGGCACTTCGACACGACGTGCTCGATCTGCGTCGGGCTCATGAACTGCGGCTTCTTGATGTTGACCGCGTTGCCGGTCCGCGCGATCGCGACCACGAGATCCGTCTGGCGTGCGAGGAAGGCCGGCACCTGCAGTACGTCGACGACTTTCGACGCCGGCTCGGCCTGCCACACCTCGTGCACGTCCGTGATGACAGGCACGCCGAACCGGCGCTTGACCTCGTCGAAGATCCTGAGCCCCTCGTCGAAACCGACGCCGCGATACGAGTGGATCGACGAACGGTTGGCCTTGTCGAAGGACGCCTTGAACACCAGCGGAATGCCGAGACGGCGCGTGACCTCGACGAACGTACCGCAGACGTCGAGCGTGAAGTCGAGACTCTCGAGCACGTTGAGGCCGCCGAAGAGAACGAACGGCAAGTCGTTGCCGACGGTGACGTCCGGGGTGAGGGTTACATTCATGGGATTCTCCAGAAATTGGGGCGGTGTCGTTCGGATTGCGCCGCGGCGGATACCGCGCGAGCGCGGCCGCTCGAGGTCGTCAGCGGGCCACCCGTGCAGCATAGAGCGGAGCCAGCTCTCCGAACAAGCGCTCCTCGCCGAAGCGCTCGCGCGCCTCGCAGCTCGCCCGGCGGCCCAGTTCGCGGCGCAGCGTGGCGTCGCCGCCGAGGCGCTCCAGCCACGCGACCGCATCGGCCGCCGTCGCGTAGATCAGGCCGGTCTGCAGATGGCGCACGACATCCACGTTGCCCGCGCAGTCGGACACGATGACGGGCCGGCCGGCCAGCATCGCCTCGATGACCGACACCGGCATGCCTTCCCACGACGACGTCGACAGGTACACGTCCGCGCGTTCCAGCCGGCGCGCGACCTCGTCGCGCGGCAGCCATCCGGTCACTTCGACGCCGGCCTCGGCCAGCCGCGCCTTCGCGGCATCGTCGCCGTCGCCGATCCACACGAAGCGCATGCCGCGCGCGCGCATGCCGTGCGCGATCCGCGCGAACAGCTCGGGATTCTTCTGCGCGCGGATGCCGCCGACGGTCACCACGCACGGCGGACCGTCCGTCGCTTGCCCGGCGTCGCCCGCACGCGCGGACGACGACGTGTCGCCGACCGCGTTTTCGACCACCACCACCGGCTGATGAAGCCAAATGCGAATCGCGCGGCCTTCGCTTTCCGAGCACGCGACATACAGGCATTTCCGGACGCACGCGATCCACTCGAGGCCGACGAACGCCAGGCGCTTCACGCCCGAGATATCGCGGCGCATGAAGGAAATGCAGTGCGGGCTGTAGAAGAACGCCGCCCTCGGCAACGCGAACAGCGTCGACAGCCGCCCGAGAAAGCCGGCGAACGACGAGTGCAGGTGCACGACGTCCGGACCGATTTCGTTGAGCGTCGCGCGCAGCCGGCCGGCGGTCCGCAACAGCCCCGCGCCCTTCATCTGCACATGGCGCAACGACACCCGCGCGTCAAACATCGCGGCGAGGCGGGGCGGCGTGTCCGGCCGCACGGAATAGATGACGTGCACGTCGTGGCCTTCGCGCGCCAGGCGGTTCGCGATCAGGCACACCATCGACAACGTGCCGGTCGCGCTGGATTCGACTATGTGGGCGATTTTCATCGGGATCCGTTACATGAGGGATAAGCCGCCGCACACCGACGGCGAATGACGTCGTCAGACACCGGGACGACGCCCCGCGGCCGCATCGATATACGCGAGCACGCCCGACCGCTCGATCACGCGTCCCCATTCGAGCGACTTCATCGCGACCGGATCGGGACGGCTCGCGCGGATTCTCGACAGCGGAAACAGTTCGTCGAAGATCGTCGCGCCGGTGATATGGCACTCGATGCCGAGCTCGTGCGCGGTGCGCACGTTCGACGGCGCGTCGTTGCACACGATCTTCTTGCCGAGCGAAGCGTACTCGAGCAGCTTCGTCGGCGTCTGGAAGCAATGCGGCCGGTGGTACGGAAAGAAGCACACCGCGTATTCGCTGTCGCGCACGATCCGCAGCGCGTCGGGCTGCGGCACGCGGCCGACGAAGCGGATGCCCGGGGTATCGGCGAAGGCCACGCGAATTTCCGGCTCGGGGTTGCCGACCAGCACGAGCGTGTCGGATGCGTCGCGCGGCGCGTCGCGGTACGCGGCCAGCACCTTGTGAAAGCCGCGTTCGCGGCTCATCTCGCCGATATAGCAGAAGCGTCCGGACGGCGTTTGCACGGCATCGTGGTGGTCCCTGCCGGCGACTTCCGCGGCGGCCGGCTCGAAGATCCAGTCCGGCACGCCCATCGGCAACAGCAACGCACGGACGCCGTCGCGAAACGCCATCGCGTCGCGCATCCGCTCATTCTGGAAGATCCGCAGATCGGGCCGCACGTTCAGCACCCGCTTCACGCGATCCTTGACGGCCGCGAGCCGGCCGACCGACAGCGACCGATAGTCGTGAATCACGAACCGCGCGGGCGGCAGCGCACGATAGAAACCCATGATGCACCACAGGATGCATGCGTCGTGGTCCGGAAAGCGCGCGTACGCATCGAGATCGCCGTCGAACACCTCGAACCCGTGCGTTCTCAGGCGGTGCCCGTAGGCGGCGATCTCCGGATAGTTCGCCTTGCCGGGATGCAGAATGAACACCTTCATGTGGATTCCTGTTCGTTGTCGAGAATGCGCGCCGGCACGCCGACGGCGACGCGGCCGTCGGGCACGTCGCGCAGCACGACCGCCCCCGCCCCGATCCGCGCGCGGTCGCCGACGCGCACCGCGCCGAGCACGACGCTGTGCACGCCGAACTCGACGTGGTCGCCAACCGTCGGCACGCCGCCGATCGTGCCGTCCCGGCCGATGATGTTGCCGATGGTCACGCCGTGCCGCAGCGTGCAGTAATCGCCGATCACCGCGTAGCCGTTGATCACGAGGCCGGTGCCGTGATAGAGCGCGAGCCCCTTGCCGATCTTCGTCTTCACCGGGATCTCGATGCCCATCAGCCAGTCGCACAGCACGATGTACAGCAGGATCAGCGGCGCGCCGGCCAGCAGCGTGAACCGGCTCCGGCACGCGAGGTAATGCACGACGCGGTAGAAGATCACCACGCTGCGCGTCTTCACGAACGCATTGCGGCGGCAGTCTTCGGCAATCGCCTCGGCGGTCTGTCGCAACGTGACGGCCACGTCAGTGCCGTCCCGCGAACACGCGCCGGGCCGCATCGGCGGGGATGCGCGCGGCGCCGAAGTAATCGATACCGTCGACCAGGAACGAATGGATGTACTTCAACAGGCGCTCGCGGTCGAATTCCTTGTAGAAGCAACGGCCGAGCGATACCACGCGCTTGCCGTACAGCATCGCCTCGAGCCCGACCGTCGAATTGATCGTGACGACCGCATGCGCGTGCCGCAGCAGGTCGGTGGTCGGCGACGCGACGATCTCGAAGCGACAGGTCTGCTGCAGTCGCACGATCGCGTCGATCTCGGCCGCATCGGTCTCGGCCGGATGCAGCTTCACGAACAGGTCGGCGCTCTCGTTCGCCGCGAACTCGGACGCGAGGCGGATCGCGTCGAGATTGCCGACTTCGGAGTGCAGCTTGATCTGCGTGTCGCCCGATACCTGCAGCGGCAGGAACACGTAGCGGTTCGCCGCCAGCATGTCGGCCGGCAGATACGTGGCCTGCCGCGGCACCGGCATCCCGTTGCGCGCGCGCACGCTCGCCAGGGGCCGGCGCGCGACGCCGCGGCTGACGATCTTCAGCAGATAGTTCGCCGCGGACGTCGCCTTGCGCGCGAACGACGTCCGCGCCTGCGGCAGCGGCATCTGCTTGTAGCGTTCATAGGCCGACAGCCAGCGCGCATGCGTGTCCTCGTCGGGCATCGGCAGGTCGTCGATCACCGCGGGGTGGCGGCTGATGGTCGACAGCGCATTCACGCCCAGCGGATCGACGAACAGCTTGCCGGGCAGGTTCGAGATCTCGATGAAGCGGGTCGCGACGCCGTGCACCGCGCACGCCTGCCGCACCGCGCGACACACCAGCTGCTGCCCGTTCCACATCACGCATTGCTCGACCCGCAGGCCGCGCAACACTTCCGATGCGATATGGAAAATCGCCGCCGATTCGCGCTTCGCGCGGGCCTCGGTCATCTGCCCGTTCAGCACCTCGATCGACAGCTGATACGGCGTGCGATCGACGGCCTGGCGGTCGGGCACGTCGATCGGCATCAGCCGGTTCAGGTACGCCGACCGATAGCCTTTCATCAGCAAGCCGAGATGCGCGACCGGCTCGCTGGTCAGGAAGGCGAACTCGTATTCGTGCCGCACCGCGTTCACGAGGCGCGTGGCGAAGTAGTAACGCTCGAGGGAATCGATGACTATCAGGATCATGGTGTGCTCGTTCGTCGTATCGGCCATCTCACGCCAGCGCCCGGGATCGGGACAGGTTCGTGTCGAGAACCCGGTACGTCAGCGCGATGCCGCCTGCCATCAGCGCCGCGCCCGTCAGCGAAAACATCTGCACGCTCGTCGCGGCCGACAGGTTCGTCAGCCGCGCGATGCCCAGCGCACCGGCGAGACACACGCCGCAGGTCAGCTGAAACAGGAAATCGATGCGCTGCGC
>Ga0154006_1000156_pt1 | contig 22589 bp, 32 predicted proteins | sample TSFL090MetaG_FD_104747 | JGI IMG/M metagenome (GOLD analysis project Ga0154006, IMG submission 104747) | Attine ant fungus gardens microbial communities from Florida, USA - TSFL090 MetaG | ecosystem: Host-associated > Fungi > Mycelium > Unclassified | place: USA: Florida, Wakulla State Forest...
AAGTAAGACCGCGACTGATACTGATACTGTGCCGCCCCAAAGCAGGGGCCTCAAGAGCCTGTTGGAGCTACGTGTCGAGAGGATTGCATACGCTTGTGAAGGCGCACGCCGACCAATGTGACGACAATTATTCGTAAGTAGACGTCCAAGAGATTGAAACATATTTTTTGGGACAGCTGGGCCGAAGGGCAGGAAGAGGACACGTGATTCCAAATGTCACATCCATATTGACGCGTACAGTACTTTCAATTGAATTCGCTGCCTTTTCTGGTCAAACTCGAGAACGCGTCATCACATCAAACGTATATATATCCCTAGATTACCAGCGTATGTCATATCTCATTCCACCATGGAGGACATTACTCAAGTGCTTGCCTCTATCTCATCATCTGATTTGCTCCATCAAGTCTTTTCCTCTGATCTAAACATGGATGACGATGACGATGTTTCGACCATAGGTTCCCAGGACCAATCATGGGTAGAAGGAAGATCTTTACAAACATACTTAGATTCTATCCCATATAAGGGTGAATCCACTGAGGAGATGCAAACCAAACTAGAATTTATCATCTCGCGCTTGTACATCGCTGCAAGGGCCAAGAACTGGGAGTTAGTTACAGCATGGGATGGTCTGCTCCAGTGGTACGCTCAACCTTCATAGTTTGCATGGACCACTGACCGGAACCATGTTTTTGTCTAGTTGGTTACTTATGCGGTATCCTATGCCTAAATCCACACGTGCAAAGCTTGTCAAGTTTTATTACGAACTCTGCGTTCTTCCTGGGGTCGATAATCGTTCTCTGAGAAGCTGGTCCGTAATGATTACCAGACTATGTAATAACAAACCGGGGAAAAAACGCAAGCTGAAGGCTTCAGATCTACAGCTTCCTTGGCAGCCGTTGTGGAGGGTCATGCAACATGATCTCTCTGATGGTTCCGGGTAAGTTAATATCCTCCAGCTGTCCACCTCTGGCTGAAATCCATGTTAGGAAATTTTTAGCCAGTTATTACTTGGATATTGCTGTTCAATGTCAACTATATTTTCCAGCATGTGAGGTACCTCACATGCTGGAAACGTTCTTGCCGCTTTTCACGCTTTATGTAAGCTATGGTCCAACGTATTAGAGGTGATCGTTTATCTTATGAGTTCAGAAAACCCTGACTATGGCCAATGTCATGGCTTCCTTCATTCCGCGGACGCATCCAGACATATATCTCCCAGCGATATTCAAGATCTGGGAAGCCTTTAATTCAGCATTTCTTGATGAGAGATTTATGGAACTAGCAGGCGATCTAGCGCGAGATCATGTCGCAGGACCCGAGGGTGAATTCGGTGGTGATGGCACAGCTGCCTGGAAAGATGTTGGTATATGGACTGCAGAACAGTGGAGTATATTGACAAACAAGGGCTTGAATATGATGGGTAGGTCAAATTGTTTAAATGTAAGCAAGTCGTACCTAACTTTGATCCTCGTCATAGCCGTACCAGTTGGTTCCTTGAAGGTGTGCTTATTGAATATATACATTGTGATGTTTCTTTGACAATGGATGCTATGGCAGGCATCTTCTTCTACAGCCTCCCATGCCGATAATTCATTAGAACGACCTCCCGAGCAGCTCAACACGCCGAACAGGATTGGCAAGTAACCTTCATGCATCGGCTACCGTTTCGTACTTACACTTTCCCTAGGCGCATTGGCAAAGGTTTTTATTTACTCCATGTCAGTCGATGGAGAACTGCGGAAGTCGACCCCAGACTGCCTTGGAGATGGTCATTTGCCCAAGCAGTTAGGTTTTGTGGCCGGATGTAAAGCTCTTGATACCCTGGACAAACTGATAACATGCACCGAATCTTTCTTTCATCCGTCCAACTCTGGCCCCTGGTCGGCCCTGGTATGTCATAGTCTCATACCCATATCTTCAACCTCACCAACGTGTTTCCAAGCTTACATCTTTCGTTCATTTCTTGGCGGCCCATTTCTATAGGCGTGTCAGGGAGGAAGAACTATCAAGCTGCAAAACACCTCTTGTATGTCCTAGATTTGCCACTATCAATCTCACGTCTGACTTCATCTTCAGGATCGTAGATTGACGCCTCAAATTCGGCGATCTTTCGTTCAAATTCTTCGGACCCCTTGTCTGCTTGCCATGTTTGCAAAAGACCCTCTTTCTCTTGGTTTTGCCCAGGGCTGTCTCCGACAACTGGCCTTCTTAGAGCCTAATTTGATCATGCCCGAACTTCTTGAAAGAGCATACAGTGGTTTGGAGGTTGTGAATGAGACCCATCGAACAACAGCCGTCCTCAGAATGCTGTCCTCTGTCACTGACACTTTGACAACGGAGAGCCTTTGGCTGGGCGGTCATAAGCACATCGTTCCCCTTCTTGAATTATGTGTTCCTGGTATCGATCTGGTGAATATAAATTTTCTAATATTTTTATATCTGCATCAAACTTATGATCGTGTAGAATGATCCCATCAAGACCATCTGTGCTACCATGTTCATAACTGGAGTCGTGCAGAACATCAAAATAGGAGATCTCTCCATTCATCAGACAGGTGTCGCTTTGTCTGGTGATATTCCTCCAGAAGAAGTTACGGATGTTGATGAAAATGAAAGTGGAGGTTTGCCCGAAGGGATAGAAATGGGTGTAATGCCTCGACTTAGTCGACAAGAAGAACGCTCGTTAGCTCGTGATAGTACGGCTGCCTTTGCGGACTGGGTAACATCGTTATTTCGTCGTGTCTTAGCGCTGTACGAAAATCTGCCAGAGGAGGGTGGAAAGAAGGCTACAACAGGCGGGAAAGTGGAGGAGAGTGTTCTCAGATCCATCAAGAACATGTTAGATGTTATCTGTCTCCACCTATCTGATCAGTTGTTCGACCTTATCCTGGCCCTGGTATTTGACTATGCAACAACAAATGTGAAGTCAAATGCTGTTCGCGCATTTGGTCAGCTAATTGCTTGTCTCGCGAGGGTTCAGCCCGAGAAGACACTGGCGCGGTTCTTTCCCTTCTGTAAATATCAAGTAGAGGAAGAGCTACGCCACGGAGCCTCGAGTGTACGAACGACATCTTTACACACTGCCATACCTTCTGACACCACTTTACACTGGAGTAAGTCCTGTGGATTGTCAGGTAATATTAATTGATGTTATACTTAGATATGGCGATATTACGAGGTTGCTTTGACCATGGGGGAATGGCGGTGAGTTCGATGAGAGTAGATATATACACCGCTGATGAGAATAATAGCTTCTCAAATATAAAGACGATATTATCAGCTTACTCTCATTGCTCGTGGATAAAACCAAGAGTGAGCGGGGTTACACTGGGACGGGTCGCTTAATCACTAGAGCACTACATACTTTGGGTGGGGTATACCCTCTTAGCGGGCGTTCCGTGAATGACTCCGAGTGGAATGATCAAAGTATGTCAGCTGAATATATCAAGTTTCTGTCAAGAGTGCCACTGACCATCTTGTGTTAGATTTTCAGGCTAACCATGACTTATCATGGGGAAAGATGTATGATGTTGAAGATGTGGTAATAAACTGGCATGGTCCGTTTTCCTGTGGTTGGACTGGCTGGATGATATGATCTGATTTCAACAGTTCCTTCTGATGCCGAGGTGGCGTTTGTCATAGATATCATTGGCAAGATTGCAACGCCTGCTCTCGATAAGGTGGAAGTCCTACTTCGAGCTACTTCAACTTGGGATAATGTTGCACGAAACGACTTCTGCCGGTGAGCTTAATGTTTTGCATCAATTCCGTGTATTCATGATAGTAGATACCTTCATATTGTTCGAGCTACTTGGTCAGGGCTTCCCACCATATACAAAAAGCAATTCCAGGAAAGTCCGAACCTGTGTATGAATCTAGCCATTGAAACTCCGGAGCTGGTGATCAGACATCTTGATGTTCAAGCTGGCTTTACCCTAACTGATCCAAACGATCCCCGTTATCAACGAGTTCTGAATGCGCGCAGACGGTTCGGTGAAATTATTCAGAAGGCCTCCTCAGCATTACGGAAGAATACAGGGGGCGAGGACCATATCGATGCAGTAATTGGTGTGGTTAGGGCAATGGATACCTTTTTTCTTGGCTATGGTTTGAGTAGGTCTGCATTTGAATCTATCAAAAAAAATTACGCACAAGCGAGAGAGTGAGTTTTGATTTAGGGTTTCCACACTTGATGGCGATTACTGAGTTCTTGGACATTGCAGTGGGGCTCGCTTATGGTCACGACAGAAAGAGCTTTCACGACTAATCTTTGTGAAACGTGCACTTATGTACCACAGCAATCGCGTTCACGTGCACTCGCTGTACCGTCGTCGATCGGAGCTTGACGACAGGCTCCTCGCCGAGCTGGCAGAATTATCGATGTCTAGTTACACTCGGATACGGAGGTTGGTCATCCCATGGCAATTGTAGGTTGTGGCTCACTGAATGAGTGATAATCAGTCAGGCACAGATTGTTTTCCACAACGTGTCTGGGGTATGTCTGCCGATTGGAGTTGAGTCGAGCCAATTAATCTGATGACATATCCAACAGTATTATATTCGATCGACACGCTTGGTCCTGCCTCTTTTGTACGATGCTTTAGGAAAGGGAGATGACCCAGATCGTATGAAAGGAGCCTTATACATCTTGTGGAACAAGGGCATTGGTAAGTGTGGCTACGCTAATCATGAGAATGTAACTAAATCTTTCCTGCATGCAGCTGCGTATGCACTAACAGGTATAGTTTCCTTCTACTTGATGGATACAACGTGTTGATTTTAAACCTCATAGATCAAAGCTTACATTCACGGTATCTGCTTTCCTTGCTAGGTTGCCAAAGCGAAGAGAAGGTGCGACTTCAAGTTACTTGCCGTATGGTACCTACTAATGTGTTTATTGTCAGCCCTCGATACAAAAGCTTGTGTCCAGCGTAGCTAATGATTGTCTGAGTCAGATAAACGAACATAATATTCATTCTGAGGCCTACAGCATGGAAACACCTCGGGTGGATCAAGTCCTACACGATCTTGAGAGCGAATTTTCAGAAACTTTCTACGACCAAAAATTACTAGAAGAGGCCTTGTACAAAGGTCAAAATCGTTTCAAACAGAGAAATGAGATCTACCATCACACGGTATAGGTCCTGATCCTACGCGAGAGGCAAGATTACTCATCTTATGGGATAGATTTCCAGTATCCTAGAGTTTGCGACCAAGCCTACTACACATGTAGGTGTTCAGGATCTTTTCCTCATGCCGATGTCTAAATATTGCTCTTTCTCAACAGTGGCGCTATGTCCAAATGTCGCTTAGATTCCTATCTTGCTTTCTTCGGAGAGATGTTCCTGCGTCGCCAGAAATTGCTCGGTTCTTCATCGATCAGTGCACTAGTCCGCAGCCGACAATACGGACACGAGCTCAAATGTACGTTTTGCGTCTTGTATCTACTATCTTGCTCACATTGGTCAAGTGCATTGCGTCTACTTCTTATTAATATCAAGAGAAGGACATTTTCCAAGACGAATGAGGAACTCTGGTTTGAAGAATGGCGTAACGACCTCGCAGAGGGAGTTGAAGTAGGCGATCCGGGGACCTTCATGAATAAACTACAAATATCCGGCGAAGTTCTTGAGGAGTTTGTCCAGATCTGACTGCTCTTAGGCATTTACTGATTTTCTTTGATCAGTGATCACTATTTTGACAAAATTCAAACGGGTTTCTTGACATGGTCTCAAACAATTAAGGGATACAAACCGGTGACAGATCGCTCCACTTTCTTCAAGTGGGATACTCGGTCGCAGCCTGCTCTCGACGAGCTTGAATCTTCCCTATTCCATCCTAACATTTTTAAGCAGATCGTCTTGTTATGGAGCCAGGAAACTGGAAGGAGTTCTGGCAGCTTTGAAGTCCGAGATGAAAATATTTCTTTGATCAAAACCTCCGGTTAGCGAGAACTAGATCCCTTGATTGAGGTGATTTGACAAATTTGCAATCGCAGTGACTATGCTAGCTCAATACGATCTTGACGGAATATTCGACATAATTGAGCCTCTTCTCCTGGATACAGACAAATATAAACAACGGGCAGGTGCAGAGGTCTGGGCCGGTCTCATTCGCGGTAGGTCGGGTCGTTCGTTGCTCGAGATCGGTTGATGTAGTTTCCAAAGGTTCCAAACATTGGCCGCCAAATCGAACGGCGAAATTGTGGCAACGGACGGAGAAAATAATTCACAATATCCTGAATAGCATCAAGCCGGAAACGATGACATTCTGGGAAAGTCTATTCTTGGTGCGTCATCAACCAGCTCGTCGCTTCAGGAAAAGCTCAGTCTCGCGCGTAGTGGCTTCTGGATAGCCGGGACCCTCGCCGTCATCAACCTCTGACAGATTGGATACTGTCGCTTCCTCTTGAGCTTCATGGAGAATCTGCATTCCAGAGTTCGTATCCCTCGATGTAGCTCCCTTCGATGACTTAGAGCCTCTACTTATTTAGTGAGAAAATCTCTCTCCCTTCTCGACATCCTTGCTGCCGGCACGGGTGTCTTCTTCAACCCCCTTGCTGACAAATATGTCCAAATGATTTTGAATAATGCCAATACGGGTTACGCAGAGGTAAGCTCATAAACTTCGACTAGCAGCGCCTCCAGCTAAATCGGCCTTGAAGATTCGAAATTCATTTTGCCACATGCTTCGAACTATCACACAGAATCAGTGGCAGCCTTGGCACTCTTCAGTCCATGTTTTCCTTGATGCCTGTAAGCCAGGTGAAGATCCGCTCTCAATTCGGTAAAATCTCTCTAGAACAGTCTTTTTTCGAGTTCATACTCCTGACAGTAAAACACGATATATGGCCAATATTGAGAAGATCCTGGAACAAATGCCCAAATGGAGGGAACAACGCCTTCCGCCTCCCCGGGTCAGTCAGTCGGAGGTGAATGATTTTCGTGATTCTTGTTGCTCCAAAAAATTGATTGTAAATTGAGTATGACAAAGTTGGCTTGACATGTAGGTTTTTCGATGGTTTGTGCTGGCTAATGCCTTCTAAATCTGACTTGAGCTAGTGTTGGAGTGGCTGTGGGTTTCGGCTCATGGTTCTCAGGTATCGATGATTTTCCCATATGCCGTCCCGATGCTGTACGTGCTTCCAACTGTTTGATCTATCAATTCATCAACCTACCTAAACTTTTGTAGTCCCGAGATCCTACGCATGTCGGAGTTAAATGACAGCTCGGATCTGCACACGTACAGCAATGCTGTCCTGCACATCCTTTCCGTCGTGTCACCTCCGATAGAATATGTGGCGGCAATTTTGTCGCACTTCGTCACGGCCATCAGGTCGACGACGGTGCGAGTTTATTCTTGTCTGAGGCCAAGTGCGAGCTAATTACATTTTCAATAGTCCTGGCGTACAAGGCTCCAGACTCTACCGACTTTGGTTGTTTTCTTCTACAGAAACCTTCTGTACATATCTCAAGACGGAGTTTCCAACGTGATGGAGGTGCTATTAGAGTGTCTTGCTGATGAGAATGTCGAAGTGAGAGAGATGGCTTCGACGACATTAGCAGGTGTTGTTCGCTGCTCGCAGCGGCAAAGTATCATTCCATTGAAGGTGTGGTTTTTTGAAATCTATAGACATAGTCGCATCTGAAAAGTACTCGGAGAATCGTTTTGTTTCTTTGGCTAAGAGATCTACGCTTCCGCCAAGGCGTGACCCCGGTTATGCAGATGCACTGCGTACCCTGCATTCCGCGATCTTGGGCATATGTGCGTTGATAGAGAGTGTACCTTACTCAGTGGAACCTTGGATGCCGTCGCTGACCGAAGGTGGGAGAGCCTTACTGATTTATCGATCCTTTGAATAACGCAATGCCGAACTCCTAGTTCTGGCGGCTCACGCAACGGACCCACCACCGATATCAACGACAATCAGGAAGTGCGCGTCCGAGTTCAAAAAGGTATGTCTCCTGTGATTTAATCGCGCTTCTTTTGTCTGACTTTTTCGTAGACACACCAGGTATACAGATAATTCTCGAAGTATCAGCCAGAGTCACTAACCAAGTCATGATCAGGATACTTGGCATAAGGACCAACTTCTGTTCAACGAAGATCATCTACAGAACCTCTCGACGATGCTCGTTGGCACTTCTTACTGTAAGTTCCGCCTGCCCTCGCATCTTGTTCTCCTAATGCCGACATACTAGACGCTTAATTATTTGATATTGTTGTTTCATCTACCATCAATTAATATCTTGACTTCTTTCATCGCTATCGCCGTGTGCCATGTTGGATGATAGTTCACGATTTGAGGGTAAGAAGGTCACCAAGGAAGGCGTACCGTTAGTTTATCGACTTCCAGTATCTTCCTCAACATCTGTTTGAGGCCGATCAAGGACCTTAGATATGAAATCAGGAAACATCAAGCCACATTTCTCAGGAATAGAACAGGAAACATATCCATGCCATAAAGAAGTCGGAAGATGGTTGGAAATAATTCATAAAACATCAGGAAGGAGCGTTACAGATTCTGATCATGGCAACATAGGTGTGATATCAATGTAGTTGCGGCGATAAGGATGCTCTTGGAACTGTGTCAGATCGAAAGCCATTTTGAGGATGATTCTGATTCTTGGGTCAACCGATCTTTTTTCAGGCTCGGAGCCTCTACACATTATCGAGACACATTGTAGAACATATCGGGACTGACGTGATGATAAATTTCGGCTCCATTTAGATATTAATATGCACTTTGAGCCTAATCAAATAGTTCCCTTAAAGAAGGATAAGATAACGAACGCTCGTTTTGTTCACACACATGAACGATAGCATACACTGTGCAGACATGCGTTTGGAGGAAGTGCTTAGTGCTTAGTTGATGGCAGAGTTCCCAGTTATGGACATAAAGCTCGATATATAGCTATGAGTCGCCAAATATTTGCAAAGAAGGGTGATGTAATTATAGAGTGTACGCTGGTTCTTCACATGAGGTCGGCTGAGCAATGACGTCAAGTGCCACCACATGAAAAACCATATTTGTTGCCGGAGGAGCAGCTGCGAGCCAAAACAAATAATATATATAGCAAATACATGAGCAAGGGTTAACACACATGGAAGATAGAGGAATTGGGATAGTCGGAGCGGTGTGATCAGCGCCATGGAAAAAGTTCTTGGTCGGAGATCTCAGTGGCATTTGATCGGAAAAGAGCTTTGTGTGTGTTGTCAGACATTAATACGGTTCTATCAGCTGCGAGTAGCCATCCATTGGTCGATCAGAGGGTACCAAAGGAGCGCAGCTACAGATTATCATTTTGAAAGGAATACCACTGATCTTAGGAAGATGGAGGCTGAGCAAAAAATCAACCAAGTTGACGACAGCGATGATCTCTGGATGGCACGTGTTGAGCACGTGCCAACGCGATCGCTGCTGGGTGCACTATGGAGCGAGCGAATATCTGTGTGCCCGAGTGTGTGCACAAGATCCAGTCATGGAGGAGGGCGGCGGCGCAGTGGGCCAAAAATGATGGCGAGAGGAGCCGCGGGTCGTGCGCAGAGTTGGGATCAAGACTGTCGAAGCTAGTCCTATTTTGGAAGCACAGGTTTTGCACTGGTAGTTGGACTGAGGACAAGAGTGAGGGGCGCGCTCTAAATGGACATCTGGGTAGACAGAGTGAGGGGCTGAGGATGTTGAGAGCTGTAGTGAAAAAGTAGGACAATGGAGATGCTGGGACAGCGCGCAGTGATTAATGACTGGGAACAGCCGAGGACACGTTGTGCGAGCGATCAAAAGGTTGAGGGTGAAAGGCTGGCAGCCTTGCTCTCTTCCTCCAACATTCACCTTTTTCCGTCACATCCCAGCTTATCCTTGCCCTCACGATCAACACGCTTTTTTATATCTATCTGCCTCTATCTATCTCGCATATTAGTTCCCCATCATCCTCCTAATTTACGGTTAGTACTCCCTCTTCATATCCTCTCTGCTCTCTCCCTCAAGCTCCCATTCTGACCTCCAGTCCAATGCACAAAACAGTCACGACGGCCCTTCCATACATCTTCTCTCAAGACTCTCTTCCGGCCAGCGACTTTCATCTCTTGACTTCTTACGACGACGACGGCGATTGTTGTCCTGTCACAAAGGTACCCTTTTTTCTTCCAATCCACGTGTCCGCCTCGTTCATCGCAAGCTCCGTTTACTCTATAGGACTGGAATTTATCGACAGTGCGTTACGACCAAAGCGACAACTACATTCTAACTCACCCCAATCACAAGTCAAAGCTCGTCGATATGCCTACCAGAACCGATTCTATCGAAGCCGAACTTCCTCGAGGACCTGGGCAACATTGGAGATTCAATGGTCCCCTCGTCGATGCTGACCCAACAGCTGATTCGTGGGGTTTAGCTGATGACCTTGTTCGGCTTCAGATCGGTGATGCTAATAAAGATGGCGATGAGTCGCATGGTACCATGCGCACCCCGCCCAAGGCCAAACTCTCATCCTCTGTATCTCAGTTGACTCAAAACAGTCCTCTCGACTCATCATCCAACACTAGCCTCGGCTCGTCACCTCAAACCCCGGATCACCAGCTTAATATTGCCCATTCTCGTGGTTCATCTACCGATTCAACGACTTCTGGTTCTCATGACTCCTCTCCCGGGGCTCAAAATGCCTTGCTGAGTCATTCTCTAGATAATTCTGAAGGAAAAGAGCGCCCACACTCATTCAGCGGTGGTCTCTCTACTGCTGATCTTCGCCGTCTGCAGCAAATCGATGGCAGCTCTGATGACCTTGATCCCCAACTGTGGAGCACTAATCAACATCGGGATAGTGGTGCCCTCCCGAACGAACAGTTGCAATATCCCACCCTGACTCAGGTCTACCGCCCCCAACCTTTGTCACACCCTCAATCGTTTGATTATAGGAACACTATGCAGTCGGCTGCCTCCGACCGTGATGAGCCTCAAATAGACTACAGCCTATCCCAACGTTATTCTAGCGTCCCGCAAGGTCTATCTATGACTACTGCTCCCCCTCCACAGCCATTCGCTGGTCGATCCAACAATGCCGCTCCCAATGTTAATTACCGCCAACTTCTTCGCACTTTTCCCCAACAGTCTGTAGTTCCGAGCCCACCACATTTCTCCGTTGGACATCATACTTCCCACCTTTCGTTGGGCAGTGCCCAACCAATGTTTGAGATGATGACACCAAATGTCCCTCTCGACAATAACCCAGCTGTCGCTCGTGTTCAACAACAACACAATATATTTCGGCCTGGTCACCATCACTCTGCATCCGATCCTTCTGCTATGCGTGATGCGGCGACCCTTGCCCTTTTCAACGGTAATATACCATCTCTTGCACCCGGGATATACCCGCCTGCTATGCACCCTTCGATAACTGCATTCCCTAATCAATACTATGCAGTTGATGTCGCTTCACAGCTCGCTTCCAGATATCCCACCCAGTTTTCAGGTACTTATCCCGTACCATCTCAAACGCCCAATCTTGAGGCTACTGCAAATACACCCACCGGCATCAGCAGCAGTCAATCGGGCCCTAGTGCCAACAATAGGAAGCTTGGACTCTATAAGACTGAGCTCTGCCGAAGCTGGGAGGAAAAAGGCACTTGCCGATACGGGACTAAATGTCAATTCGCCCACGGAGAGGAGGAGCTTCGCAAAGTTGCTCGACACCCAAAAGTGCGTTCCTCATATTTGAACTGGGTCTCAACTTACGTACTCAACCGTTACATTGATCAGTATAAGACGGAGATCTGTAGAGTGAGTCCTTCGGACTAAGTGTAAATTCTATTGATGATTTATCGATGTATCTTTCAGACCTTTTGGGTATCCGGTTCCTGCCCCTATGGCAAAAGATGTTGCTTCATTCACACGGAACTGCCAACCAACGGCCAAAGCCCCGCGACTCCAGGCTCTGAGAACCCCCCTGAGGCTCGGCCCCGATCAATGAGCACTAATAGCGACCCAAATGACTCAACTGTCTCGCTCCTGGCCCGTATCTCCGCCAAACGTACGGAATCCAGCAGCAGCAGCCTGGCTACACCTGTCGAGCTGAGCAGTAATAATATTTTTCACTACCCTCGTCCGGAAGTTGGCAAGCTACGGGTGAACACCTCCGTACCTGTCACAAAACAAAATAAGTCGGCCTTCCCTTCTTTCGCAAGCAACAATACCCTCCCTCCCGCTGGTGACCAGACTCCATCTACAACAGAGCCTGCGCCTGTCACTGCGGGTCCAGATTTAGGAAGGCAACACAACGCTAGGCTAGAAATTGTTGGTTTTAATCATGTAAGTATCTCAGCCTCTACATCTGGTGTATATCTGATATGCTTTTCAGCAGGCCACCCTCAAAAAGACCGCGGCGAGCTCCAGTATCCGCCATTCCTTTAATGGAACAGAGGTCATTAATATTGCTTCTCTTCCCACTGGCCCAAGTCACACTTATACTATCTCCACCGGTGACACTACTCCGACGTCACATGTCGCCAACGCCACTGCTGCTTCAGTTGCATCGCGCGTAAATGGCCATGTTCGTGCAGGCAGCGCTGGGAATTGGGCAACTTTCTCTCGAAGCCAGCTATCAAATTCAGCATACCCAGGTTCTTCAAGCCCTGCCACTGACAAGATGGTGGGTTTGCCATGGAGTGATATTGGTACTTCTAATCGGCTGCATGACAAGGCTTGGGTGTAAGCCCGTGTTCTGCGGATTATGTGATTGACTGCGGCCGGTGTTTCAACCAACCAAATTGTGCAAGCTTGCTTCATCATGCCGCTGGGTCGGACATATACACCCCTCGCATCCATTTCAATCCCTCCTTGTTGCGGAATGGATAATCTGTGCTTTGCTTTTTCGTTCTTCCCCGATATCTACCTTGTGTACTCATACGTGCTCAGTCTTCTCTAAAAGATTCCTTCACAAAGTTTACCCCTCCCAATGGACGAACTATCTTTTTGTATGTCTTATGCCTCTCTCTTATTGTTCCTTTGCCTGCTTCTTGTCATTGTCATCCTGATCTCAAGCAACCGCACAATCGCATTATTTGTCGTCAACAGTAATGACCACGGTTTTTTTATTTTTTATCACACTTGTTCATATAAGCGCCAATATATATATCTAAGTGGAAGTGAAGCACTACACACTATATATGTGCATTTCTGGTGAAAATGAGAAGTTGTAGAACAAAAATTGTGTGGCTTTCACCTTTTTTCCAAAAAACTAAGAAAAAAGGTATACTACAATACACCCAATTTCCTCAGCTCCTGACAGAATCATGCCAAGCGACATCTCGCGTAGGCGATATAATCAAACTCTGGTGTTTCAATGTCATTTTCCAGATCGTCTCGGGCTTGCACAATCCCCCAGACGAGCCAGAATGCATGAGATGCAGGACTCCAGATTTGGACTTGCCTATCAAGCTTGACCATAGTTGATTCAAGGTCGACCATTGGATCTTTGAAATGTTGAGATTCTTGGAAGCAAGTCTGACGCAGGTAAGAAAGGTAGAAATCGTATCGTTGCTCTAGAGTGGGATAACGCGAGATGTCAAGTAGATGGGGCGTTTCGGAGTGGTAGTTGGCAGTCCATTCATGGAAATGGTTTGCGATGTCGTACGAGGCAGGATTTGGAGCTGAGTATTCAAAGTCAACTACGATGATCTTGATAATTGATCAAATCAAAAGACAAAAAAGAATAAGACATCCTTCATTCGAAATCGCAGTGAAAAAATAGATAGACGTACTTGGCGATGATCTTTTGCACCTTTCTTTGGACACTTCAACCTCAGTAGATTACCATATTGGGTATCATTGTGCGCGAAAACTCGCCTACTGCCTGCAAGGACATCATCTACTTTTGCTAGCCAAAGCAGGTACATATCCCAATCGCGTTCAAAGGCATCAAGATCAAGCTCTTGTCTAACATCCTCAGGCAGCGAGGGACAACGAAGAACTTGGCGGGCCGGCACAAGCCACGATTGGACAGACTTCTCGACCCCGATCTTCCACCCCGCCCCTTCCACTACTTCGATGTCAACAGAGTGTAACTCAGCCATACGTGCACCAACCCATCGGCTAATCTCTGGGTCACGAATATCTTGAGCAGTCAAAGTCGTCGACTCGAAATATTCTTCTACCCGTCCATTTTCAAAAGTGCCATGAATACGGGGACCGATGTGGTATTTGGAAGAGAGTATATGGAGTACATGTAACTCTCGAGGACGGGAAATGAGTGTACCAGAGGAAGGTCCATATACTCGCAAAACCACAGTACTTCGATTCTTGTATCCTGAGAAGAACGAGACAAAGAAGACGGCATTGGTCAATGCACCAGAGACTTTCCGTATAACTAGATCTCGAGTAGAGTGTCGGATGTCCAGTAGTCGAAAAATTTCGGAGACATCTGAAGTGAAATCAGGCAGCTTGTACTTCCTGAAAGAAAATTGATCAGAACCAAAGAAAATCCCAGAAGGCCCAAAGACCACCATCTGGCCAAGTGTACCAAGAAGGCGGTGACTAGTAGGAATACTCACTTGGCTTTCAATGTTACTTTGGCATGACGCAGTCCTTCGACCCGGATAGAATCAGTCACAGCGTCTGCAAGACGGAGTGAAGCCCTAGGAGAAGAAGTGCCAGCAGTCACAGCTGCAAAACTTTGAATCGAGTTGTTTGAAAGTTGATGCGTAAGGGAGACTGGAGGAGGTGAGGAAATCGGTGCCGCAATAGATGAAAGAATAGGGGTCATAGTGGTCGGAGGCAAACCATGCGGACACACACAGCTCTCTACCAACGTTAACATAACTCTACAAGACACCTGTCAACTACACTTGATACATGTTCAATTTTGTTTTCTTATCAGTACCACACCACTAGACTCTGCCTGTAGCGTCTTGTATACAAATACAGATCTCTACCAACGTGACATTTCAGTGTGCCGTCTCCTCATTTTTTGAACTGTCGGCTAGATAACCAAAGCAAAAAAGCTTAACAAATATCTTATCTTGCTACATGTTCTCCCTCTTCTCGAAGCCAGGAAATTGGTCGTGTGCATCTCTTTCGGGGATGAGCATGTGATTGGTTTAATTCGGTGACAGAAATCTTCTTCCGCCGGTGTCTCGAACAACAGTTTTCATGGCCTGTTGGTGGCGCTGTGTGCTCCAACAAGGAACTCTTCCGAAGAATGACCCATACATGGAAAGGGCGTCTTGACTTGATTATCGAGCTCGCGTCCTAAATACCTGGAAGCGAACTAATCAATTTTTGATGAGCATAGAACTGTCGAGGCACTCATCATTGCGGTTCATCTAAAATGAGCTAGCTACTCGACTTCCTGGGATTCCAGAAATGTCCCTGGACGCGCTATCTGCGTTCTCGAGTCTTTGTATCTGCTGAATCAGTTGACCCGGAATCCGGAGCCCAGGAAAGAAATCCTTGGAGACATCGAACTGGACTATTTCAAATGGCACGTTTCCCATCTTCTCTTCGTCATGAATAGCTGACAAGCATCCTGTCGTTTTTAAGGAGCCTGATAGTCAAGTGACCCAGCTATGAAAAGGGAGCGATTAGAAAAACTGGGAAACTATTTTCTTTTTTTGTGAAGCACAGCAGACGAACTATGCACACGAGACACGCGTGGGCCTAAGAGCGGCGATATGAATTGACAAGATGTTTATGAAGGCTGCAACCTGCCCTTCTCTAGATTGGCTGAGATATGGTGCATCGACACACTTGGGCTCGTGGATTTACCAGGCATTTAACGATAATTAAAAGTCTAAGGTTCCAGCCTCCAAGTTGAAACCCAGCTGACTCGAAGATCACGATGCATTCGTGAAGGTTTCTGCTAATACTCAACCAACTCTGACACGGCTGCCGGGGTATCTACTCCTTGAACTAAACGATCACGCCTGTCGCAATCTGGACTTATTTTTTATCAGAGCTGAACTCTTTTCTAGCGCAAAATCTGATGTAGCTGAGAGGTAATAGGAGCTGCATTTACGAGAAGCATTCTTACATTGTGATTTCATATCTCAACAACGCCTCACGTCCAGGCTCATGCTATTCTGCAGAGAATGGAACAACAATGCATTTAGAATCATCCGAAATCGTCGTCGTCCGATGTCAAATGCCAGAGGATCTCCATCTACGATATGCTAGAATAGCATTCTTACAATACCATCTTGACAGTCTCAACAAAGGCTAGTATTTTTCTATTCCTACAGAGCGGTCGATGTCTATTGTAAGGACTGCCACCCACCATTGATGTGATGTAACTCCGCAAATTTCATTAACCTTCCTTTCGTCTCAACCTTCATGAGTCGCTCACACCAAACTTCTCTGTCAGGAATACGGAAGTGATTAATCTTCCATTTTCCCTTTGGTTCCGTTTAGCCTAATGGGAATGAAAAAGATCGAGGCCCGGAAGCCGCAATCAGGGCGTGATGTCCTGCAGGTCGTATGGCAATACCATAATCTTCTCGAGTCAGGTAGAACGGAAAAAGAACTGAGCTGCAAAGTTGAGGTGTTAAGTTATCAGTAAATCAATGAGAAGCACGACCCTGACCGAGTCTTGCGGACCACATACCCAAATGGACTTTTCGAATAGCCAGATACTTCTTCCACCCCAACGTGTCCTGAGAACCAACCATAATCACTCCAAGAACGAACTTCTAAGGTACTTTTCTGACCCGAGCTGAGATGGGCAGCCACGCCTGGTAGGCCATGGACCCTTCTCTTTGATGCTGGTGCAAATGAATATCCACCATTTTCTGGACCGCTGATCGAAGTCTACTTTCAATTCACTATGATCCAGAGGACCAGAACTCTTATTAGAAATATCAACCATTCATCCGCGAATCTATTGGTTGCAAACTAAATATTATCAGATTCCTTCTATAGACGAGTAGCCTCCTAACACGAGGAAAGTCTAAACTTTCATAGTCCGCGAGGTGTCACCGTCCTGCTGCATGGATCGATCATGATGGGTCTTCATTCAATCGCATCCTTTGATCAATTGGGTGTTCGAGAAGAGCTCAAACTACAGCATCTTTCTCCTTCTCCACCTTTTGAGCAGTTGATTGAAAAGTCAAAAGCCGTCGATCTTTACTCTTGTGGGTATCGTCGATCGACATAGTACGCAAACCAAAGGTCAGCTATCATCCTTTCAACTTGATATTCCCTACATGAGTTAAAAATGGGGACTCACTAAGAAAGCCAATCCGAGACAAGGAGTCCATACACTCCAGATTGTCTGATGCGATCATCATCCAACAATCGGGATATCGGGCAATTTATCAAGCGTACCTGGATAGATGTGGAGATGATCTGGAGGACTTGCATCCTCATTGCAGGAGGCTGGATACTACGGATATTCCTGTAATCAATTGAAGCGATAGATCCAGAAGATGTTACTGCGAGAGGCAGTCTAGGAGCGGCGCGCGCGAAGAATATCATTCCTGCTACGGCCTACTAACCAATATCTGATTAGCACAGTCAGGTAAAATGATTGGTAAACCCGCACAAGGCCAATCGTTGCACCAGTGAAACGGACAAGGAAGAAAGCGCTCGTGCCAGTTGCCAATTCTTGGGGGTTCAAAGTTTTGCAAAACACCTGATACGGGGCATGAAACAACATGCCAAGGCCAATGCCTGCTATCAGAGGGTAAATTATCTGAGACAGAATCGGAGAATTCTCGTTCAGCAAATTTAGGATGCCTGTGCCAAGGTCACAGGAGTGAACCCAAACATGGAGCCATGTCACCTACCGAAACCGATCGAGGAGATTAATAGGCCAGCCGCAATGATACATTTCTGGCCTCCTGTATTATGTGTTTTCCTCTGAAGATAACCAATTATCCACGCTGCAGGCATAGAAGCTAACGAAGAACCAAGAGAATAGGGAAGCATCTTGATACCAGCCTCCAAGGGCGTGGATCCAATAGCTGCCTAGGAGAAAGTATAAGCCTAGTGGGGCCGATCAACTGTTGGGTTCTTTCCTGATAAAATAGAGCAAGATAGAATGTCCCCGACGTGAATGTTACTTGGTGAAGGAAAGTGATAACTAGAATGATTACTAAGATAAGAGATCAGATTAGATCTCAGCACATGTTAACCTGTTCCATGCCTGCTGTGAGATCTTTGAACATTGCGGGGGGGAACAGACATTCTCGGGTCGTGTATTTTTCATAGACACCACCACATATGAGCACGATAAGCCCCAGAGAGATGAGCAGCAGTGTTGATACAGCTAACCCTATGTATGTATTCAGTTCGGCGTAAGAGCGCGATAAAGGAGGATCCTTACATCCTGCTTCATTCGCAAAGCTGAAACCAATTACGATGCAACTCGTGCCCGTCATAAAGAGGATTCTGATGGTCCATATCAGTAGATTCAATTGAGGAGAATACTGACGGCTCACAAGCCTGTGAAATCAAATTTCTTTACCAACGTGAGCCATGAAGCTTCGATAGGTTGCTTTGACTTAACACCACGGAGGGAAAAGGCAAGGACAATGAAGGCAACAGCAGAAATGGGTAGGTTGATATAAACTGGGTCATTTCAGCAAAGAGGATAGGTCATGATTGGCTAGACCTACATCCCCATCTCCAACTTGCTGAAGTATTTTCGCCTATATTAACTAAGTCAGCGATCATTTTTAGGATGAAGAGAGAACCAACCGCTGAATAAACCGCCAATAAGAGGGCCAGCAATAGCGGAGCAACTCCAAGTAACACTCAGAGCCTGAGACCACTTAGCACGATGTTTGACCTCGACTATTTCTGCGGTGAGGACCCAGACAGCGCTTACAATCCCACCACCACCGATTCCGGCTATCGAGCTTTGAGCGTATATCTTGATTTCATTGGAGGCCCACAAACCTAAAGCCCTTGCAGCGATCAGCCAGTCCATACTCTAAGGAAATTCACTTGATCGGAAGTCCAAGGACTAGTGAGAGAACTCCGCACCCGTGCAGCACCACAAAGGAGTGAACCTGTTGCAAAAATAAAGAGACTGCAGTAAAGGACGTTCTAATAATGCATCAACCATTTTTCGTGAGTGAATAAGATACCAAACATACCTTTCGCCCCGCAAGGTCTGAGATCTTTCCGTAAAGGGGCTGTAAAGCGGTCTGCGTAAGCATGTAGGACACGCCAACCCATGTGTACTGATTTTGAGAGGCGCCAAGTTCACTAACAATCGTTGGAAGACTAGTTGACACGATAGTCTAGAAGTTATCGGCGTCAAGGTCGATTTCAATTGGTCCAGGGCAGCACAGAAGAACAGGAACTGACAGCGTCTGTGGTTGCCAGGAATAGGGCCAAAGCAGCACTGTCAAGCGGTTGTATTGGACTCCAGAAATGTGATATGACCAGATCCCTACCCGATATGAACGATCAATAACCGAAGAGCTGATAACTTTTGGAGCTCGGGTTGTACCATATCTAGTTGTGAAGATTTAAATGTGCTGTCGGTAAATGCACGCCTCTGGAGGATTGGTGAGGAATTTCGGTGAAAGCATTCGGGGAGAGGATCAACTAACAATAGTGCTGCTCGCTTCGTATAGTGAAGAAGGCGTTGATGCTGTTCTCGGGGTAGGCTGTCCCGACATTGAGTATGGAGATGTAACTTTTCTTCAAGGATGAGGATACAGAGCTGGAGGTACAATTTCGGTCCAGCTTTCTTGTCGCATTTATACTGAACAACCAGGCAGGTATGGCAATCATTGATCGGAAGCCAGAGGATCTCAAACCGACTTCGAGAGTCATTCACCATCAAATTCAGAATTGAGTATGAATCCCATGGTGAGGAAAGCTTGGGGTTGAGTTTTGAGATTGTAGAACCAGTTCATGAGATCCGGTCAGAGAGTCAGTAAGCGGCCTCGTGCCCGGAGTCGTAATAAGATCCCGCGATTTCAATGAACCAGATGAGAAATATGTCAGCCTGACCGAAATTTCTGAGCTTGGTTTGGAGTTGTGGACATATATTTATATTACCGGAAGATGATATACTACTACCAAGGGAGCCGAATTTGAACTAATCTATGCTGTCGCTCGTTTTCTCTCGTCTCTATCGTCCTTCTGATCTTGCGGGTCTTGACTTTCAGCGGTCGGCTTTTCAGTCTTGGCTGAGGTAAAAGAATGATGCATGGGAGAGAGACGCATATGTCAATAGGATTGCAAAGACATGTCAATAAAAATTCAGATTCCAATGAGCTTCCTTATTTTTTGCCAAATGGAAAATATCCTATCACCAGAAGGTGATGGATGAGAAGGAGTCGTACCATTGTCAGTATCCTCTTTGTGTTCACTCGAGTTGGGCTTGAAGGTTGACGATGTTTGTCTCGAAGACTGAGGTGAGCGACCCTCAATGTCATCGACATAAGCTTGAAGTAGTTCTCGTTGACGATTAGTCAGGGACCTGGCAGTCGATCGTCATTCATGACTGCACAATCATCTGAATCAGAGACGGACCTAGGCAGCAGTGTCGTAAATTTGACGAATAAGTCTCCATTGCTTGCTCCATAGACAGATGGAACACCTCGTCCCCTCAGGACCATTTCTTCTCCTGGTTGGGTTCCAACTGGAACTCGAACGTCCACCTCACCATCCAGGGTATGAACCCGTACGCGACCGCCAAGGATAGCAGTGTGGAACGGGATTCGGGCTTCGTGATACAAATTCTGACCTTGACGAACGAAGTTCTTCGAGGACGCAACATGAACCCTTACAAGTAAATCGCCTGTGGTCCCTTTTCCCGTGACAGGCACGTCACCAGCATTGTTGATTCGGATCGTCATGCCATTTTCGACCCCTTGAAAATTTAGTCTCCTCGTTTAATCAGACAAAAATTTACTCACCAGCTGGAATATCAACCTGCACAGTTTTCTTCACACGAACTTTGCCCATCCCTCCGCAGCTAGAGCATTCGCTATTCCGAGGAATGGTACTACCAACGCCTTGGCAAGACTCACAGGTACTCGCCAGATGGAACCCATTAGATACGAACATGCGAGTACCAGATCCACCGCATGGAGTACATGAGACTCGTTTTGCACCTTGCTTGAGTCCGCTGCCCGAACATGTACCGCAGTTGGTGATAGGCTGAACTGTGACCTTCTTTGACGTGCCCTTGCATGCCTCAAGGAAACTGACATTCACACTGGTTTCGAGATCGGCACCTCGGGCAGGGCCGCGGGATCCCGATCCTTTCTGTTCACTGAATCCAAATAGTTGCTCGAAAAACTCAGATGGAGATCCTCGAGCACCACGTCCACTACCAAAGACTGAGCCGAGATCTTCGAAACTGAAACCCTCAGCAGAGAAGCCGCTTGTTCCACGACCGAAACCACGCGCAAAAGCGTCTGGGTCGAATCCGGGTTGCTGCGAAGCAGCTCCAAACTGATCATAGGCTGCTCTCTTCTTCCCGTCTTTGAGTGTCTAAATAAATTGTGAATGACGTATACAAAAAGAGGACGAAGACACGTTACATCATAAGCATCCTGAATCTCAACAAACTTGTCGCGTGCATTTTTATCAGAATTGGTGTCGGGATGGTATTTGCGAGCTAACTAGCAACAATAAACAAGTGCTCAAATCCGAATGAGGGCTAGACCTACGGCAAAGTATGCTTTCTTGATGTCGGCAGCAGAGGCATCTGACTTCACCCCCAGTATATCATAGGGACTCTTCGAACTTGCCCGAAGAGGCATAGATACATGTATTGAGCGCTGTGACACCATTCAATTTGATATGGAAATCATAACTAATCCACCACGGACCTTTCTACCAAATTGTGTTCCATATACCGAATCTAATTGCGTTCGACGGCAAGGATGCTCCGATGCACGTATAGAGCGATGAAAAGATAGAAGCCGGGCTTGCGTAGTAGAGCTCTGGTGTGCACATGAAGAAAAGGCGAGGAAGGAGGAGAGTTTTGAGCCTGATAGACGCATTGACGAGCAGGAACCGGAAATAGCCCCCAACGTTCACCAAATTTTGGAAGTTTGTCCATATTTGGGCCAAATTGCGCTTGACACGTGCTGCTCTCTGGAGAGAGTATCTATAAACCAAACAGGTGCTAAGACATAGCGGGTGAGTTACATAGTGGTACACTACTGACCACACCTAAGCTACAGGAGGGCTACGGGAGTGGTCTGCGGGAGTCATTCTCCAAACCAGGTGTCAAGCTGAGACTCTCTGAGGACAGAATTGGGCTTTATTGGGCTGGCCTCTGCCCACAATGAAGGAAAAGGTACAGATTGTCAAGAGTGGAAGCCACAGGCAGAATGGAGTCCAGCTTGAAAATGAAGCTAGGGCTACAATATGTATTTTACTTGTTTATAAACTAGAGAGTGAGGAAATTTAGACAAATTGAGGACAATATTTGCAAATAGTCGGTTTGGTAAGCTGGGTGAGGGTTGTGACACCAGGTGTGAATGGTGGTGGACCTTTATCTAGGTAGTAGGTAGAGTTCAGTGTACAATCATTAGGGCCCACCAGGGGTAGGGCATACCCCAGGGTAGGGGTAAGGGTAAGGATAGAAAAAGTTTACCCTTGAGGGTAAAACATATTCTTATAC
>Ga0154006_1000158_pt1 | contig 22491 bp, 20 predicted proteins | sample TSFL090MetaG_FD_104747 | JGI IMG/M metagenome (GOLD analysis project Ga0154006, IMG submission 104747) | Attine ant fungus gardens microbial communities from Florida, USA - TSFL090 MetaG | ecosystem: Host-associated > Fungi > Mycelium > Unclassified | place: USA: Florida, Wakulla State Forest...
CCACTGCTCAAGAATGGCCTGGTATGGCTTGATAAATTGCTCCTCGGCAAACCTTCCCTGCTCGATAGCCAGCCGGCTACGCTCTTCCCGATCGTAAACAATTCGAGTCAGCGAAAAATCCTGATGCTTCAAACTGGGTCGATAGGATTTTCCTGCTGGAGAATTCGCGTTGTAAATCTCGGGTCGATAGATCTTCTGGAAGGTATCCATCGTGCTGATGGTGCTGATGAGCTCCAGATTGGTGTAATCGCCCGGCAAATCGCCGGTGAAATAAAAAGCCAGCGGTGCGACGCTATTCGGAGGCATGAAATAGCGCACCTTTAGTCCCATTTTTTCGAAATACTCATCAGTTAGTGAATATTCATCCTGCCGGTATTCGATGCCCAATACAGGGTGCTGATTGGCAGTCCGGCGATAGGTCTTGCTGCTCGAAACGCTCAGGCATATAACAGGCGGTTTGGTGAAATGATCCTTGTAAGCACTGGAATTTATGAAGCACTTGAACAGATTTCCGTGCAGATCGCCAAAATTATCCGGCGTGCTGAATCCGGGCTGATCCTTGTTGTGCTCAAGCAATACCACGCTGAAGTCGTAATCCCGCACATAAGAGGAAAAGTTGTTTCCTGCAATGCCTTCAATGCGCTTGTTGTTCTTTCGATCGAAAATATTCGTTTTCAATATTTCGATCAAGGGCAGCGCGGTGCCGCTGCTTTCGCCGTCAATATTCATTTCGACGGAAATGATTTCAAGCGCGACAGTATAACGATCGCCTTCGGGGTTGTCCCAATGCGCCAGCGCATTGAAGCGATTGTCAATCATTTTCAAGGTGTTGCGCAAGTTCTCCTGGCGACTCTTGCCTCTGGCGAGGTTGGCGAAATTGGTTGTGATGCGCGTATTGTCCGAAGGTTGATAGTCTTCATCGAAACAGACGCTGTTAATGGAAAATGTGAACTCTTGACTCATCGTGATCTTGCGCCCTGATTTCTGAAATGAAGACTGCATCTGTCCTGCGCATTTTCAATGCTTCCCGCTTTTCTTTTCCGATTTCTTGCTCGACAGTCTCATCGGCATCGGCATTCAGACGAATTTGACGTTGACCGATGGCCGACCGGATATGAATCCATTTCATACAACCATGAGCCATGCTCACGACGCGGTGTACGTGTTGTTTCGCACAGGGACCGTGTCGTGGTTCACATCAGAAGAAAAGTGACTGGCTGCGATGATATAGTTTCGGTTGCATGAATAAAAATGGATTTATTTCATGCAAACATTAAATTTGTTCATGGAGTGGTCGATGCTGGATCGCAATCATCTGATGGTTGTGCGGGAAGTGGAGCGGCAGGGCTCGCTCACGGCCGCCGCCGATACGCTCAATCTCACGCAGTCGGCGCTCAGCCATGCGGTGAAGAAGCTGGAGCAGCAGCTCGGTACGCCAGTGTGGACGCGCGAGGGACGTGCGATGCGGCTCACGCAGGCCGGACAGTACCTGCTGGGCCTCGCGAACCGGATGCTGCCGCAATTCGAACTCGCGGAAGAGCGCATGAAGCAGTACGCGCAGGGCGAACGCGGCACGTTGCGGATCGGCATGGAGTGCGCGCCGTGCTATCAATGGCTGTTGAAGGTGGTGTCGCCCTATCTCGCGCGCTGGCCGGATGTCGACGTCGACGTGAAGCAGCGCTTCCAGTTCGGCGGCATCGGCGCGTTGATCGGCCATGAAATCGACGTGCTCGTCACGCCCGACCCGCTCAAGAAGGCCGAACTGCATTTTCAGCCGGTGTTCGATTACGAGCAGGTGCTGGTGGTCGGCGATGACCACCCGCTGGCCGGAGAAGCGTATGTCACGCCGGAGCAGTTGGCGCACGAGGTGCTGATCACGTATCCCGTCGAAACGGACCGGCTCGACATATACACTCGGTTCCTCACGCCCGCGAACATGGTGCCGAAGCGCCACAAGGTGATCGAGACGACCGACATCATGCTGCAGATGGTGGCGAGCGGCCGTGGCGTGGCGGCGCTGCCTCGCTGGCTCGCGGAAGAATACGCGGGCTGGATGCCGCTTACGCCCGTGCAACTTGGAAAGAAGGGGATTGCGAAGCAGATTTTCCTCGGCACGCGCAAGACGGACGACGACGTCGATTATCTTGCGGCGTTTGTCAAGGCGGCGCAGGCGTGGAAATGGGCGGACGCGAAGATGCGAGACTAGTTTTGCATTGGGGCATGAGCAAAAGACGTATAAGTGACGGCTTCGAGTCTCCGTTGGCGATTTGGCGAGCGGCCGTCGTGCCGTTGAGAACGCGTAGATCGACTGCCCGGTCCGGGGCGACTGCCGCCGGCCAGGGCGACAGTTCGACAGCCGTTGCCCGCCACCTCCCCAAACGCCACACCCTCAATCGAAATACGGCGCCAACACCCCTTCGATCCAGTCCATGAACGCCCGCACCCGCGGCGACAGGTTGCGCCGATGGGCCACGACGAGCGACGCCGCCAGCGGCTCCGGCCTCAAATCAGGCAGTACCTCCACCAGCGCGCCGCTTTCGATGTACTTCGCGACCCCCGGATATCCCGCCTGGATCAACCCGATGCCGGCAAGCCCGGCCGCGTGATACGTCTGCACGTTGTTCACCTGCATCGCGCTTGGCAACGGCAGCGTTGCATAGCCGTCACCGGTCGGATATTCCCATCCCGCGTGCCGCGCGCCGAGCGTCAGCGTGTAGTGGACCATCCGGTGCCCCTGGCCGAGCAGATCGTCGAGCGTATGCGGTACGCCGTACCGCGCCAGATAGCCGGGGCTCGCCGCATTGATCATGCGCAGCCGGCCCAACGGTCGGGCAATCAGCGTTTCGTCCACGATCGGACCCAGACGGATCACGCAATCGAACCCCTCCTGCACGAGATCGACGCGCCGATCGGTGCTGGAGATTTCCAGTTCCAGCTCCGGATGCGCGTCCATCAGTTGCGGCAGCGCGGGAATCACGACGCTGCGTGCCAGCTCCGTGGGCATGTCGACGCGCAATCGTCCCCGCAGCCGCGTGCCATTGCCCGAGAACATCGATTGCAATTCCTGTACCTCGGCCAGCAGATCCCGTGCGCGCGAATAGAACGCGCGGCCGTCTTCGGTCAGCTGCACGCTGCGCGTCGTCCGATGCAGCAGCGCAACGCCGACGTCGCGCTCGAGCCTGCGGACCACCATCGACACACGTCCTTTCTGGATGCCGAGGCTTTCGGCCGCCCGCGTGAAGCTCGTCATTTCCGCGACCCGGGCAAAGATCAAAAGCGCATCAAGGTTTTGCATTGTTCTCTCGGGGAGTAACAGAACGTTCAATCGACCGTTATTTATAACTCAATTGCGACTCAGTAAAGTGCTTTCCGAGGTCGTCCAGCGACGACAACCTGAACGAAAGGGAGCCACCATGACGCAACACACCTCACCGGTTAAGACGGTCGTCGTCTACCACTCCGGCTATGGGCATACCGAACGCATGGCAACGGCGGTCGCCGACGGGGCCGGCGCCGTTCTCGTCGCCATCGACGCCGACGGCAACCTTGCCGACGATGCGTGGGACGCGCTGGCCGGCGCCGATGCGATCCTGTTCGGCTCGCCGACCTACATGGGCGGCCCCAGCTGGCAGTTCAAGAAGTTCGCCGATGCATCGTCGAAGGTCTGGTTCGACGGCGGGTGGCGCAACAAGCTATTCGGCGGCTTTACCAACAGCGCAAGCATCAACGGCGACAAGCTCAATACGCTCGAATACTTCGTTCTGCTCACCGGGCAGCACGGCGGTATCTGGGTGAGCATGGACATCAAGCCGGCGAACGTGAAGGCGTCGATGCGTGACGACCTGAATCGCATGGGTGCCTATCTCGCACCGATGGCGCAGACGCCGGCCGACGCATCGCCTGACGAGATGTCGCCGGGCGACCTCGAGACCGCACGCCGCTATGGCGCACGCGTTGCGGCGATCGCCGGCCAGTTTCGGGCAGGACAGGCGCGAAGCAACTGACATGCTGGCCTGCGGGGCGCCCGCAGCCGGACGCCGCCGCCTTCTTTCCAGCCGACCATGAGGGAAATGAGCATGAAATACAAGCAACTGGGCCGCACCGGCCTGTATGTCTCCGAGCTGTGTCTCGGCACGATGACACTGGGCGGTAATGCCGATGCCGGCATGTGGGCGGCGATCGGCGCAGTGGAGCAGGACGGCGCGACCCGGCTGATTGCCCGCGCACTGGCCGCGGGCATCAACTTCATCGATACCGCCGACATTTACTCCTTTGGCCAGTCCGAACGCCTCGTTGGGCAAGCGCTGAAAGACCTCGGCGTCCCGCGCGGCGAGGTGGTGCTGGCAACCAAGACAGCCGGCGCGATGGGCCCGAAGCCCAACGATCAGGGGGCATCGCGCGGCCACATCATGGATTCCGTGCAGCGAAGCCTGGAGCGGCTGCAGGTCGACCATATCGATCTGTACCAGATCCACGCGAACGATCCCGTCACGCCGATCGAGGAGACGCTGCGGGCACTCGACGATCTCACCCGGCAGGGCCTGGTCCGCTATGTCGGCGTATCGAACTGGCGCGCCGGCAAGATCGGCAAGGCGCTCGGGCTGAGTGCCGCGCTGCATGCCGCGCGCTTCGAGACGCTCCAGGCCTACTATTCGATCGCCGGGCGGGACGTCGAGCGCGAACTGGTGCCGCTCGCGGTTGACGAGCAGATGGGGTTGCTCGTCTGGTCGCCGCTCGCCGGCGGATTGCTTTCGGGGAAGTTTGGCCCCGGTGCGTCAACCGAGGAAGGGGCGCGGCGCGGGCATTTCGATTTTCCGCCGGTCAATCTCGAGCGAGCGTGGCCGTGCGTGGCGGAGATGCGTGTCATCGCCGACGCGCGAGGTGTGTCGGTCGCCCGGATCGCGCTCGCGTGGTTGCTGGCCAAGCCGCATGTCACGAGCGTCATCGTCGGCGCCAAACGCGTCGAGCAGCTCGAAGACAATCTCGGCGCGGTCGATGTCGCGCTTACCGGGGACGAGCTTGCGCGTCTCGACGCCGTGAGCGCGTTGCCTCCCAGCTATCCCGGCTGGATGATCGATCGTCAGGCGGCGGGGAGGGTGCCGCAGGCTTTCACGCCCGTCGCGTAGAAGCAGAACCGGCGACGTCACATCGATCCCGTCGAGCAGGGCGGTTGCAAACTCGAAGGGATCGCATGCCTGACGCTGAATGCCACAGCGTACCGCACCGAACTAAAGCGACGCACCGCCGCACATGACGATTTGCTGCCCCGTGATCGTACTCGCATCCGCGCTCAGCAGAAAACCGGTCAGCGCGGCGACTTCCTCGGGCGTGACGAACCGCCCGATCGGCGGAAGCTTCGGGGGCGTTGCCGCGCGTGCCGGATCGCGCAGAAACGGGGTATCCGTCGCGCCGGGCGCGACGACATTGACGGTAATGCCGTGGGGCGCGAGTTCCGCCGCCCAGGACCGCGCCAGACCCACCAGCGCGGATTTGGTCGCCGCATACTGGCTGCGCGTGGCCGCGCCGTTGGCGGTGCGGCTGCCCAGCAGCACGATGCGTCCGCCGGCGGGCATCCGGGGCACCAGACGATCGGCGAGAAAGGTGGCGGACTCGACGTGCAGGCGCCACATTGCCGCGCCGTCCTCGTGTGACAGCTGGCCGAGCGGCGCGGTACGCATGAAGCCGGCCGCATGCACCAGTGCGTCCACTGCACCCAGTTCGTCGCACACGGGCCCGAGTGCCGCGAAGTCCGTGACGTCGACCGGCACGATTTTCAGCGAAGCGCGCGTCGTTTCAACGTGCGATCGGCAGAGTCCCGTGACGCGCCAGCCGTCGGCGAGCAGCCGATCGACGATGGCTCGGCCGATTCCCGACGACGCGCCCGTGACGACGGCATGGCGCGAACCCGAACCCGACTGCTCCGATTGACCCACGATTTCTCCTGCTACGCTTGAACCTGCGATGAACGACCGGATGCCGTTTCAGCGTTCGTGCTGACGGCATGAACCGTGACCCTTGCCTGTGCATGGAACGGCTCGAGCTGCTCGTGCAGCGCCCCGTCATCCGTCACGAGCGTCCAGTCACGTTCGAGCGGCGTCCAGTGCTGCTGGCTCGCGCGACCGAGCTTGTCCGCGGTCACGAGCACGAAGACCTCGGCGGCCTGCCGCATCACGCACTCCTTCAGATACGATTGCTCGCTGCTCGCTTCGCACAAGCCCAGTTCGGCGACCACGCCATCGGCGCCGAGGAACGCCTTGTCGACGCTCAGCCGGCTCAGCGCGATCTGCGCGAGCGGCCCGAGCGTGCTCATGCTGGACGACCGGACGTCGCCGCCGATCACCGTCACCTGAACGCCCGACGATGCGAGCGGGCTCACGACCAGCAGGTTGTTGGTGACCACGTGAACGGCGGTCCGGCCGGCCAGCAGACGCGCCAGCGCCGCCGTCGTGGTGCCGCCGTCGAGGAACACGGAATCGCCGTCTTCGACGAACCTGCTCGCCGCGTGCGCGATCGCTTCCTTCTGCTCCTGCGAGCTGACGCGCCGCTCTTCGAGCGACGGCTCCGGCTCGTGGCCGCCGACCGCGGCGGCGCCGCCGTACGTGCGAAGAATGCGACGGTCGCTCGCCAGCGCACGCAGATCGCGGCGAACCGTCGCTTCCGACATCCCGAAGTGCTCGCACAACGTCGCAACGTCCGTCATGCCCCCGAGCACGGCCTGCAGCATCGCCTCCCGGCGCCTGGTCACTTTCATGTGCGTGATTTCCTGGTCTGATCGAATGGGCGCGCACGTCTGCGCATCCCGACCGACAAGTTTATCGAATTGCCGCAGCGACCGGCCGGTTGCCCCGGCGGGCATCATCGACCGCGAACCCACGCCTCGTCGACGCGCACGTACTTGATTTTCTGGCGGAACCAGGTGAATGCGACGTGCAACGCGCCGTCCTGCGACTGTACGATCGACGGATACGAATATTCCCGGTTGCGCTGGTCCGCGGAGTTGTTCGTCATGCAGTAGCCGTCGCCGATTTCGAGGTTGCGGCGGCGTCGCCAGGTCTTGCCGCCGTCCTCTGAGATGGCTAGCGACATCGGCGCGCGCGGCGCGCCCCAGAAGGCGCTGCCACGCACGGACGCCTTCTGGTCGTGCAGTTCGCCGCTGTCCTCCGAGTCTTCGATGTCGTCGTACAGGGAGGCGCGACGCTCCTTGCTGTGTGACGCATCGCTGTCGTTGAACACGAGTGCGAGGTGGCCGTTCTGCAGCACTGTGAACTGAACCGAGGAATTGTTGTTCGGCACCTCGGTCGGCTCGGGCTCGCTCCACGTGCGGCCGTCGGTCGAGCGGCTCGCGTAGACGAAGTCGGCCCAGCGGCTGCGGAAGAGCGCCAGCAGCGATCCGTCGTGCAGCACGTGAACGTTCATGTGCACGCACCCGACGCTGTTCGGCACCTCATGCAGAACCCACGTCGCGCCCTGGTCGTCGGAGACCATGACCGCGCTGACGTCGTCGTTGCCGACCCAGCGCTCGCCGGGCTCGGTGCGGCACAGGAATACCGGGCAAATCCACGTGCCGCCGTCGAGCGTGACGATCGGCTGGCGGACGAACGTTCCGGGGCGGTCGAACAGGGTTTCGACCGGGCCCCACGTGATGCCGCCGTCCATCGAGATGCGGCGGCGCACGATCGCGGTGTTCTGATGGCCCGACAATTGCGCGGTGTAGATCAGCCAAAGGCGGCCGTCGGGCGCGGTGAACAGCACCGGGTTCTGTTCGGAGCGGGTCGGGTCGTCCGACAGCTTTCGCGGCGACGACCACTCGCTCGTCCCGGCCGCCAGACGCGACAGGTAGATGGAGACGTCGGGAATGCCTTCCTGGGTACCGCCGAACCAGACGCACAACAGGTCGCCGTTCGCGAGGGTGTGAAGGTTGGCCGCGTGGTTCTGCACGCAGGGGGTAGGCAGAAACGCCTCTTGCCGTTCCGCGTCGGCATACGCCGTGCGAACGCAGTGATCCGACGCGGCGCTCGCCGCTTCAACGAGGTTCGTGCTCATGAAAAGTCTCTGAGGTTGCGAGGTCAGTGCGATTCGCGATGCGTGAGCCGCTTGTCGCGAAGGTTTGAATCCTCGCCATGGAACAACAGCTTGCCGACGACCAGCACGATGGCGGGCGTCACGAGTGCGACGTACATGTTGTCGATGCCGAACGGGTTGCCGAGCAGGTACCAGAGTGTCGTGGCGATCGTCGCGACGATGAGGGCCGATACGGCGCCGCGCTTGCCGCTGAAGAACGGCAGGTAGATGCCGATCAGCGCGACGACCGATACGGACAGGCGAAGCGCACGGCTGAAGAACGACAGCGCGAGGATTTGCGGGACGAACAGCACGAAGATCAGCGGCAGGAAGCCGACGACCAGCGAGATCCAGCGCGTCATTCGCAGTTCGACGTCGGGCGTCGGATTGAATCTGGGTACATAGAAATCCTTCACGATCAACGAGGCGATGGCCAGCGCGACAGTGCAGACGCTGACGAAGATGGATGCGACGAGCGACGTCGTGACGATACCGGCCAGAATCGGGTTCATGTGCTGCAGGAACACCGGCAGTGCGTACAGGCTCTTGATGTCCGGATACAGGTACTTGGCCGTCACGCCGATGAAGCCGAGTGCGATCGCGATCGGCACGCACAGGGCCGCGGCGATCAGCGAGGACGCGCGTGCACCCTCGGGGCTGCGGGTGGCCGAGATGGCTTGGATGATGAACTGGGTCGAGAAGATCGCGCCGGCCGTGCCGATGATCCATGCGCCGATCGTGCCGCCCGACAGTGCTCCGCTCCACGTGAAGTAGTGCGCGGGCATGCTCTGCGCCATCGGCTTGATGCCGCCCGAAAGCTTCCACGCGACGCCCACCAGGATGGCGATGCCGAGCAGCTTCACGGCGCTGTGGACGACGGTCAGGTATGCGACGCTTTTGAGGCCGCCCCAGACGAAGTAGATCGTGCTGACGATGGCGGTGATGACGGCGGCCGTTGGCAAGTTGATACGCATGACCGTGGAGATCGCCGCCGCACCGCTCACGTAGTTACCGACGTTCACCACGAACAGCGCGTAGATCATGATCGCGGAGACGGCGAGCTTCGCGCCGTGGCCGTATCGTTGGGCGATGAACCCGGAGATCGTGAACTCGCCGGACGCATACAGGCGCTTCGCCATGAACAGGCCGAACAAGAGAAAGCCGATCGCCGCGGCGAGCACGGACCACGACGCGGCGATGCCGGCCGAGAACGCCTCCTGCGAAGTCCCGACCGTCGATTTGGCGCCGATGAATTCGGACATCAGCAGGATGGCGACCACCAGTGCCGGCATCGAACGCCCGGCCACCATGAACTGCTCGGAATTGCGGCTGCGCAGGCGAATGCTGATCAGGCTCGTTATCACGATATAGACGACAACCATGCCGATGATGGTGGCTGTGTCCCAATAACTGAAGGTGGCCATCGCTTGTCTCCACGTTACCTTCGGTTGATGTACGTTCGGTGCGTCGAGCGATCCGGCATGTGCCTGCCGGTAGCGCCCGACGGTGATGCGTGTCGTTGCGTAGGGGCCGCTTACGCGGCGCTTGCGACGGGCGATGTCTCGTTGCGTCGCGTGGCGAGGTCCACGGCCTGGCGGAACGCTTCCAGCAGGCTGCGTTCGTCGGCGATGCCCTTGCCGGCGATGTCGAACGCCGTGCCATGGTCGACCGAGGTCCGGATCACGGGCAGGCCGACCGTCACGTTCACGCCGGCTTCGAGGCCCATCACCTTCACCGGCCCGTGCCCCTGGTCGTGATACATCGCGACGACCACGTCGAAATCGCCGCGGCCCGCACGGAAGAACAGCGTGTCCGCCGGCAGCGGGCCTTCCACGTCCCATCCGCGCGCTTGAAGAACCTGAACTGCCGGAACGATCTTCTGTTCCTCTTCGCCGTAGCCGAACAGGCCGTTCTCGCCGGCATGCGGGTTGATCCCGCACACGCCGATGCGGGGATGCGCGATGCCGGCACGGACCAGCGTGTCGTGTGCGCGCTCGATCGTGCGCTGTACCAGACCCGGCTCGATCTTGCGGATCGCATCGAGCAGGCCGATGTGCGTCGTCACGTGAATCACGCGAAGATTGGGCGCGACCAGCATCATCGATACTTCGTCGATGCCGGTCAGGTGCGCGAGCATTTCCGTGTGTCCCGGGAAAATATGGCCGCCGGCATGCAGCGCTTCCTTGTTGAGCGGAGCGGTGCAGATCGCGTCGAGTTCGCCTTTCGAGGTCAGTTCGACGGTGCGGGCGATGTATCGATAGGCGGCGTCTCCGGCGATCGCCGACAGCTTTCCATAAGGCAGATCGGCCGGGATGAGCGCCAGGTCGATGCAATCGACGACGCCCAGGCGGAACGCGCCGTCGGCCGGCCGGCTGACCGTCCGAACCTCGAGATCGACGCCTGCCCTGCGACCGGCGTCCCGCAGGCGCGCGGCGTCGCCGATGACCACGGGGCGGCACTGCTCGTACACGGAAGCATGGGCCAGGCTCTTCATGATGATTTCCGGTCCGACGCCAGCCGCGTCGCCCATGGTGATGCCGATGATGGGACGGTTGTCCATGGCGGTTCCCTTCACAGATTGATTTGAGTGGTAGCGGCCGTCTTGCCTTCATTCGCAAGCCGGCGCCACGCGCGATAGAGCGACTCGGGCTGGCCGAAGCCGCCCGCCTTGGTCACGACGGGAAGTGCCTTGCCGTGCAGCCGGCATTCAAGCAGCGGCATGCCGTCCTCGATTTCGTCGACGACCCGCAGCGCGCTTGCGCCGGCCGTGGTGAGCAACGCGCGCGCCGTTTCGCCGCCCGTCGCGATGACGCCGCCCGCGTAGCGCATCGCGGGTGCCAGCAACGCGGCAAGACGGTTGCAGAACAGCAGGCCGTCGTTCACGTCACCGCGCTGTGCCTGGCTCAACGAGACCACCACGTGCCGGCCGCGACGCAGCGCGTCGGATACGGCCGTCGTCAGGTCGTTGCGCGACTCGTCCAGCGCGGCGACCGCGACTTCGAGCGCGACGAGATCGGCGCCGGCTCTTGCCTTGAGACAGTCCAGCTGCGCATGCGAGATGCTCGACATGCTGCCGACCACCGTGAGCACCGGTCCTTGCGGACCCTGATCGTCGGCCGCCGGGACGGGCATGCCGCGGGGCGGCTCCAGCGCGTCGATGACGGCAGGGGCCAGGCCGGCCGAGCCGACCCAGAACACGTTGTCGAGCGTCGCCGACGCGCGGGCAATCCGTTGCAGATCCTCGTCGGACGCGGCGTCGCAGACGACGGCTTGCGCCCCATCGGATTGCAGCTGCCGCAGCAGTGCCGCGAGCGTGCCCGGTTCGCCGCGCACCGTGCCGATTGCCGCGTATGCGACGCGCAGATGCTCGGCGGACAGCAACGCAACCAGATCGGCATTGCCCGCGACGTTCTCGTTGCGCCAGTATTCGCTGGCTTCCACCGGTACGCCGCGCACCCATTGCCGGCCGTCCAGGGTGGTGCGGCCCGCGGCCGGGTAGGCGGGGCATACGATTGCCATTCCGCGATGCGACGCCAGTGCGGCGACTTCCGCCGCAAAGTTGCCGCGCAGCGTGGAGTCCATTTTCTTGTAGATGCGCGTGCCGGCACGCGACAGCGAATCGACGGCGGCGACGGTGCGTCGGGCGGCCACGTCGCGGGATACGCGACGCGAGTCCACGTCGACCGACAGGATGTCCACACCGTGCGGCGGCGCCGGTGCGCGCTCCGCATCGAGCAGGACCATCGCCGTCAAGCCATGACGCAGCCCGGCCACCGCGCAATCGGCCGCACCCGACAGGTCGTCGGCGACGATCAGGAGCCGTGCCGCGTGCTGTTGTGCGGGCGCGTTCACGGCAGCAGGCGACGGTAGATGGATTTCATGTCGTCGAGCGTCAGCGCCTTCGGGTTGTTGCCGAGCAGGCGCTTGACCTTCGACGCCGCGACCGCGAGCGCATCGAGGTGTGCTTCGGACACGCCGAACTTGCGCAGGTCCTGCGAAATGTCGACGGCCGCGGTCCATTCCTCCATCTTGTCGATCAGCTTGCGAGCCGCGACCGCGTCCGGGTCGGCCGGCGACGCCAGATCGAGTGCGCGCGCAACGTTCGACAGCCGGCCCTCGATCGCATCGAGATTGAACGCCATCACATGCGGCAGCAGCATCGCGTTCGCCACGCCGTGCGTGACGTTGAACATCCCGCCGAGCGGATAGGCGAGGGCATGCACCGCTGCGGTACCGGCGGCGGTGAGTGCGAGGCCGCCATACATCGACCCAAGCATCATCGCCTCGCGCGCCTTCAGCGACTGGCCGTTTTCGTACGCTTCGACGATGTTCGCGCCGATCAGGCGCATCGACTCCATCGCATACATGTCGCTGATCGGGTTCGCTTTCGTCGAGATGTACGATTCGAGCGCATGCACGAACGCATCCATGCCGGTCGCGGCCGTGATCGGCTTCGGCAGGCCGAGCGTCAGCTCCGCATCGAGAATGACGATTTGCGGCAGCAGGTGACGGCTGACGATCCCCACCTTCAGCGATTCGTCCGGCAGCGTCACGATTGCATTCGGCGTGACCTCCGAGCCGGTTCCGGCGGTCGTCGGCACGAGAATCATCGGCACGCCGGGGTGCTTGATCAGGTCGATGCCCAGCCAGTCGCGCAGCGGTTCGTCGTTGGTCAGCCGCACCGCGAACAGTTTCGCCGCATCGAGCACGCTGCCGCCGCCGATCGAAAGAATTGCCTGAGGTGCAAACGGCTCGATCTGCTCTTTGAAAACCGTCTCGACGTTGTCGATGGTCGGCTCCGGTTCGACGCCGCGAATGATGCGCACGTCGACGTTCTTCGCGTTGAGCGATGCGATCACGCGATCGGCGATCCCCAGCGCTTCCATCGCGGGTTGGGTGATCAACGCGATGCGTTCGACCGGCGTATCGAGCAGCGACAGCTTGTCGGGAAGCGCGGCGAGGCTGCCGGCGCCGTGGACGATGTGCTTGACTGTCTGGAAATGATAAGTCGTCATGCTGATGATCCGTTTCAGTGACCGCGCGCGGCGTCGTGGTAGATGGAGAGCGCTTGCGCCAGACGCTCGCGGGCGTTGTCGTCGAGCGGTTGCGCGGGAGACCGCGCGGGGCCGGCAGGCATCCCGAGCATCTGCGCGGCCGTTTTCAGCACGACGGGCATCGTGCCGAGCGCGAACGCATCGCGCAGCGCACGCAGCGATTCCTGTGCGGCGCGTGCGCCGGCGATGTCGCCTGCCTGGAACTTGTTCCAGATCGACATCACGACATGCGGGACGGCGTTGGTGGTCGCGGCAACCGCGCCGTCGCCGCCGGCGATCAGCGTCCACAGAATCATCGAGTCGGTGCCGGTGAAGACCGCGAAGTCGTCGCGCCGCAGGTTGATCAGTTGCAGCAGGCGATCGAAGTCGCCGCCGCTGTCCTTGATGCCGCGAATGTTCGGAATCTCGGCAAGGCGGCGCACGGTATCGACCGTCAGCGTGATGCCCGCTTTCGCGGGAATCGTGTAGAGCATGACCGGAAGCGGCGTTGCGTCGGCGATCTTCTTGTAGTGCGCATAGAGTTCCGGTTGCGTCGCGCCGTTGAAATACGGCGTGATGACCGATACGGCGTCCACGCCGGCGTCGCTCATCTTCCGGTTCAAATCGATCACGTCACGCGTTGCATAGGCGCCGGTGCCCGCGATGACGGGCACGCGCGAACGGGCCTGGCTGACCGCGATGCGGGCGATGCGCAGCTTCTCTTCTTCGTTCAGCGCGATGAATTCGCCATTGGTGCCGAGCACGAACAGCCCGTGCACGCCTGACTCGATCAGCCGTTCGACCAGCGCGCGCAGGCCGTCTTCATCCACGTTCTCGTCCGCCGTCATCGGCGTGATCAGCGCGGGAACGATTCCTTTGAACGACATTGACATGCTTGCTCCATCGGGGATGGGACGGCGGGCGAAAGCGCCGTGTCCATGGGTTGGGTCGACATCAGCGGAGGTTGCGCGCTGGCGGTCAAGATTGCGCCGCTATGCCCGTCACTCCGCGCAACTCGTATGAGGAAACGCGCGCACCGAAAGCTTCTACGGGTTGGTTGCTCGTTTCGATCAATTTGGTTGAGCGGTGTGTGCATTCTAGCCGATATCATGATCGAATCAGTCAATGAAAACCCTAATTCGATGAGCGAATCGATCATTCTGTGGTCACTCATCGCTCGGGAATGATCGAATGGGTCAGTTTCGTCGGCATGCGCCGCGCGTTGAGGAAATCGTGCGGGGCTAGTGCTGCATCACATGAGCGATGCGCAGCTCGATGCGGGCAAGTAAATTTCTGGAGACGCGAGAAATGAACGAAATGGTTGCTTCGGTTCACCCGACCAACAAGGCGGTGCTTGCGGTGTTTGGCTTTATGCGTTGGTTCCGCTTGGTTGGGGTGTCGTCAATACGCTTGCGACGGCGACGATGTTGTTTGGGTGACGTGTGGGAAAGGGCGCGTGTGCCGGAGTGGGCGCGCGCCTGATTGGCACGGAACGGGCCAATCGATCTTGCCGCGCCCGTTCGCTACACCGGTACTAGCGCGTGCCGACGCGCTCGTGGTTGCCCGTCAGTTCAACCACGAAGTCGAGAAAAGCCCGCGTCTTGGCCGGCAAGTGATGGCGGGACGGGTAATACGCGTATAACGGATATCGCTCGTCTGCCCATTCGGGAAAGAGATTGATCAATTGGCCGTTCGCGATCAGGGGCTCGGCACCGAGCAACAACATCTGCGCAATTCCGGAACCGGCGAGGCATGCGTTGAGCAGGGCACCCGGATCGTTGACCGTGAGGCGTCCCCGGGTGTCAACCACAATGCGTTTTCGCCGGCGATGGAATTCCCACGCGAACGGCTTGCCTGTTTCCGGGTTGCGAAATTCAATGCAGCGGTGGCTTCGGCTTTCAAGGTCCTCGGGTTTTACCGGTCGTCCCCGGCGAGCGAGGTAGGCGGGTGCCGCGACCGTCACGATGCCGGTATCGAGCAACTTTCTCGCGATCAGCGTGGAGGCTCGGGGTTCGCCGAATCGCACGGCGACGTCGAAGCCATCCATGACGAGGTCGCCAAGACTGTCTCGCGCGATGAGCTCGATTGCGAGTTCGGGGTGCGCGTCCATGAACGCATCGAGTTGCTGCCCAAGCAGGGTCCGGTAGACGACAGGATCCAGATTGACTCTCAGCTTTCCGCGCACCGCGGAGGCGCTACCCGCCGCGGCAGCGGCGGCTTCCTCCAGCCCGGCGAGATGGGGCATGACCTGCTCGTAAAAGCGGCGGCCCTCTTCAGTCAGCGAGACGGAGCGCGTCGTTCGGTTGAAGAGCCGGATGTTCAGCCTTTTTTCCAACCGCGCAATCGCCCGACTGACGCCCGGTGGCGTCATGCCCATGACTTCCGAAGCGGCCGAGAACGTCCCGCTGTCCACCACGGCGGCGAACACGCTAATGCTGCCGGACAGCTTTTCGCTACTGGATCTCATGGTTGCTCGAGTGAATGCGGGTGGTGGATCGCGACCGGCCAACCGACGGCCAACGCGCCAATGCCGTGCCGTGCAGCACCGCGGGAGAACGCCGTTGATCATGCCGCATTGATGACGCGTTGTCACTGATCTGATGCCATCCATGTCATTTTGTTTTGGTCCGCGCTTGTCCAGAATGCGTCTCACCGAGACACCCGATGTATCCACTCATGGAGAGCGAGCAATGTATGCAATAACAGGAATCACCGGCAAGGTCGGCGGCGCGCTGGCCCGCGAGTTGCTGGCCAGTGGTCAGCCGGTGCGCGCGGTCGTGCGCGACGCGACGCGGGCAGGGTCGTGGACGGAGCGGGGTTGCGCGATCGCGACGGCCTTCATGGACGACGCATCGTCGCTGGCCGCCGCGTTTGAAGGCGCGACCGGCGTTTTCATCCTGCCGCCTTCGGAGTTCGATCCGGCGCCCGGGTTTCCCGAAGCGCGGAAGGTGATCGACGCCGTATCCGCGGCGCTCCTGAAGGCGCGGCCCGAAAAAGTCGTTTGCCTGTCGACGATCGGCGCACAGGCCGACGAGATCAATCTGCTCACGCAGCGCACGCTGATGGAGCAGGCGCTGCGCGAGATGCCGATGCCGGTGACGTTCCTGCGGCCTGGCTGGTTCATGGAAAACGCCGCGTGGGATGTTGCGTCCGCGCGCGACGATGGCGTCATTGCCAGTTACCTGCAGCCGCTCGACAAGCCGGTGCCGATGGTCGCTACCGCGGACGTAGGCCGCGTGGCGGCCGAATTGCTCCGGCAGACCTGGCGCGGTGTGCGTGTGGTCGAACTCGAGGGCCCGCGTCGGGTGAGTCCCAACGATCTCGCATGGGCCTTTGCCCGCGTGCTGGGCGCTCAGGTACGCGCGGAAGTTGTCGACAGGCAGACGTGGGAAGCGCTGTTCCGCGGGCAGGGCATGAAGCAGCCGCTCCCCCGGATGCGCATGCTGGACGGCTTCAACGAAGGCTGGATCGATTTCGAAAGCCATCCTGACGAAATCGTGCGTGGCCGCGTCGAACTGGAGACGGTTCTGCGTGAGCTTGTGTCGCATGCAGATTGATCGATCGCCAATCGACAACCGGGAACTATACTGGGGCAACCAGGAGGTTTCCATGACTGATCACGACAGCCTGCATCCGCTCCGTCCGTTCCTGAAAAATTGGGTTTGGGAGCATGGCCGAATCGGGACGCGCTATCTGGACTGCGTTGACGGCGAAATCAAGTTTGACGAAGGCAAGAAGTCGCATTTCGCAGCGGAGAAATATGTCTATGTGCCGCTTGGCAACGGCACTGACGACGATGCGTCCGCGGATGGCCCTGTCATTCACGAGGCCGGGCTTGCCCGGTTTCTGCGGGCTGCGCAGTTGGGTAAGCCGGAAGAAGCCGGTTCTGTCGCGGAGGTGCAGCGCGCGGTGCAGGACTGCGTGGAGATCGGCCTGTTCAGTGCCTATCAAGGGGAGGCTCGAAAGGCATTGGCCCGATACGCGCAGGAACCGATGTTCGACGACGAGATCCGCGCGGCGGTGGTCGACGACATCCGGCGTATTTACGCCGGCATGCGCGAGCAACTTGCGCTCTACGATTTCAGCGTGCTCCACGGCTTGCCCCTGCCGCTGCTGATCGGCGACACGCCCTTCATTGACTGGCGCGTGTGCGTCAGTCCGGCGCTTCCGTTCGTGTCGCTTCCGCTGGGACCTTACTGTCTGCTGGTCGGCGCGCCATCGGGCAGGAAAAGCCGAATCGGCCCGGTGGTCTGGAAGGCCGCTGCCGCGATGGGGCCGTTGAAAGACCACAACCGCCGGATCGAGGAGCAGGCACGTCTGTGGCTGGTGGCGACCACGGATGACCAGCTCGTTGCCGCACAAAGTCGCATGGCTGCGGGCGGCCCATGAATTCCGGATAACCGGTCCGTATCGAATCCGACTTCACCCGATCCGCCTGCCCTCAACGAACCGTCGCCTCGACACACGCGTCCCCGCGAGCTTCCCGGCGCTCGGTCGCCAGAACAGCGGCTGGCAAAGGTGCTCGAGGCGCCCGAAATACCGCGACCCTGCGAACCAGATACAGCGTGATAAAGCTGACCGTCACCGCGATCCATTTCGCGGCAATATTACCGAGCGGTGCTGCAGCCAGATGCACGATGCCCCCGGTCAGCAGCGAACCGAATCCGCAGCTCGCCGCGAACATCAGTGCTTCACCGATCCGCCCGCGGCCGATCGTGACCGAGCGGAACACGAAGCGGCGCGAAAGCACGTAATTCACGACACCCCCGACCAGGTAGGCCACCCACGCTGATATCCCGGCATCGATCTGCATGGCCGAGGTCAGAGCGAGGAATAGCGACCAGTCGACGACGAGCGACAGAGCGCTCACGATCAGATAGCTGGAAAACATCATGTCCGCCCCCACTGAACAGTGCGGGTCGGAACCGCGCGCAACCCCGATGCGCCGGCTTGCGGTTCGCTGCCACTTTCGTGATATTCCGCGTCCTCGTTGACGGCCCAGACGTCGCGAAGCTTGTGCCCGACGATGATGTTCTCGACGGTCAACATTGCGGTCATCATTGCGTGATCCTGATTGTTGTACTTGTGCATCCCGTTACGGCCCACGAGATGCAGGTTCGGATAGTGCTCGGCCAGATCCGCGCGGACCTCATCGACGATGTCGCGATAATCGTCGTCGTACACGGGATACGCCTTCGGCTGACGAACGACGCGCGATCCGCGAACCTGGTCGCGCGTCGCAAGACCGATTTTCTCGAGTTCACCGATCGCGAGTTCGGTGATGTCGGTATCGCTGCTTACCCACATCGAATCGCCGTCGAAACAAAAGTATTCGAGCCCGAGACAGCCGCCCGTCGTCGCGTCGGGCACCATCTCGGGCGACCACGACGCGAAATTCTGGATGCGCCCGACCTTGACGGACGGATCATGGATGTAGATCCAGTTGTCCGTGAATGTGGCGGGCCGATCCAGTATCAGCGCGACCGTGATGAAGTCTCGATACTGAAGCCTCGACGCGGCAGCCGCAGATGACGGCCGGGGCGAAATCGCGTTGAGCGTTTCGCGCATCGGCGCGGTACACACCACGTCACGCGCGCTGATGCGATGTGTCTGTCCGTCTTGGCCGACGGTTTCGACGAGCCAGCGATGCGCGCGGTTGTCGTATTGCATTGCGCGGGCCGCTTGCCCCATCGTCAGCCGTCCGCCCTGATCCTGGAATTTTCGGGCGGCGGCTTCCCATAACATGCCGGGGCCGCGGCGAGGGTAATGGAAGGATTCGATCAGGGTCTTGACGTCGGTCTCGCGCGAGCGGATGCCGAGCGAGCGCTTCACCGCACTGACAATGGCGGTAGACAGGCTCAGGCCTTTGATGCGCTGAGCGGCCCAGTCGGCCGAAATCTCATCGCAGGACATGCCCCAGACCTTTTCGGTGTACGTCTTGAAGAAGATCGAAAAAAGTCGTTCTCCGAATTGATTGGCGACCCATTGATGAAAGGACTTCGGGTTCGGGAAAGGTTTGACTCGGGCTGCGAGGTACGAGAGCACGCAACGAATACTTTCGATGATGCCGAGATTGAGCAACGCCTCGATTCCGTCGAGCGGGTAGCGGTAGAACTTGTTCCGGTAGAAGATGCGCGAGCTGCGGGGGCGCTCGATGAAGTCGTCTGGGAGCAGTTCGTGCCACAGCGCGACAACGTCCGGGGACTTCGAAAAGAAGCGATGTCCGCCGATGTCGAAGCAGTGGCCGTCGAATCGTTCGGTGCGACTGATGCCGCCGACATAGTGAGGGTCTTTCTCGACGAGCGCGACCGAGAGGTCGGTCCGCTTGGTCAGCAGATAGCCAGCGGTGAGCCCGCCCGGCCCCGCGCCGATGATGAGTACGTCAACGGATTGGTCCATGTTGTCACCCCGAGTCTCAAGTCGCTGGTCTTTACTGTCGTATCGGCCGCTCCAGCTGGACGGCAAACTGCAATGTCGAATCGATGATTTTTATTCCCCGTTCAAACGTCGTGCGCTCGCGCGTGGCGACGCGGAGATGCATCGTCCTGGGCGGTAGCCGGCCGTCGTCCGGGCACTGCTTGCGTGTTGTTGACTTGCTGCGTGTGCGCGGATGACGAGTCCTGAGCGGAGGCGGTCGTCCTGATGCGGCGACAGTCGTACAGCCAGACCGTGTCTTGGGGTTCGGGCGACCACGCATGGCGGGTCGCCAACTCCGGGTAGTGGCGATGCGACACGATGAAATCCAGCACAGGGTCTGCACAGATTTGCCGGATGCCCGCTTGGCTCAGCGGAACGTATTCCTGCTGGGACGAGAGTGCGGTCGACCTTGCGTCCGGAGCGTTGTCGCCACGCGGCCGTGCGGCATATGGGTCTTGCTTGATCAGTTCGACCCGCCGTGCCGCCTCGAAGGTCGTCTGGCGGTGGAAGATCAGTCCCGCAGCCTGCAACTGCGAGTAATAGCTTGACGTCCTCATCATCAGCCACGGATAAACGAGTTCGTCCGCCGGCCCGTCCCAATAGACGATGTCGCCGCGCGCGACTGTACCTTCGAATGGCACACGGTCTGCGCGGTCGGCATCGGCTTCCATGATCCTGGCGGGTTCCGAGCGCTGGTCGATATTGACGAGTCCGTATGCGGTGAATGCCGCCAATATCACTGGCAGGCCGACGACTGCGATGCGTTTGCGCGACAGATTGAGCATGACGAGTAGCGCGACCAGCGCGACGGCCAGGTGCGTGTGAATCAGTGTTTCCAGCCAGGGGATGTCGAGCATCAGGCTGCCGGTCGGATGCGCGACGCGACCGACCTGATATGCGCACTGAAATATGATCCAGACTATCGCGGCAACCAGCGTCGTCCCGATCCACGTATAGCGAAGCGGCGGGGCGAGGTCGCGAAGCAGTACCGTCGGAGCGGCGGTCGACGGCCGACGGGCTGCCACGTGCAGCGCCGCGGAAGTTGTCAGCGCGATGATCCCGCCGCCGACGTCGAGCAATAGCCAGCAGATCGCGAGCAGCCAGATCAGCGTCGGCCGCGCGTGGTGTTCGCGTCGCACGAGCAAAATGGCCGCAGGCCATTGCATCAGCGTCGGCAGCCACAGCGCGCGCCAAGGCTGCAGCTGTATCCAGAACGCGTCTTGTCCGGTCAAGTCCGCGATCGTGGTCAGCGCGACGCCGGCAACACCGATCAGCGTCAGATTCGACCACAGCGTACGGTGATCCTGCGCTTGGGGCACACACAGCGTCGCAGGAAGCGCGATAGCCCAGCACGCTTTGCTCCATACGGTGAGTGACCACAAGGTCGGGAACAGGAGTGACTGGTTGTATCGCGCGATTGACCGCCATTCCGGATCGAACGGAGACAGATGCAGTGCCTTGAACGGCGGCATCTGGACGACGGCGAAAGTCATCAGCGCGAGCGGCAATAGCCACCACCACTTCATACGTGGCATCAGGCCGAGCATGACGAAGACAAGCGAAGCGCCGCCGATCAGCGGGTGAACGGCAGTTGCGGCGATTGTCAGCGCGACGGCAACGCGATATCGGCGTTCGAGCATCGACGCAATAGCCCACAGGCCGAGTGCTTCGGCGGGAAGCCGCGCGGTGAGAAAGCCTTCGTCGTACGAGAAAACCAGACCGGCGCCGTAATCGGACGGCATACAGGCGATGAAGAGCAACGCGAGCCAGTGCCACGGTTCGGGGACCAGTTTCTTCGTCAGACGCCACATGGCGCTCCACCAGAGCGCCTGAGCCGCGATCAGGCAGACGAGATTGCTCGTGCGGAGTCCGAACGCGGAGAGAAGCATCGCGAAGATCCGGCCGTAAATCGTCCAGCGATCCTGCGAACCATATTCGAAGAACAGGTCGTGCGGAAAATTCTCGGGGTGTACGTTATATAGCGCCTGCGCGGTGTACACGATCGCGTCGTGTCGAATGCCCGTATATGGATGCGCAAGCAAGAACAGAACGGCCAGCGAAAGCACGAGTGCGATGACCGAACGAGGGCGTTTCTCAGTCCGATTCATGATTGAATGGAAACCTTTTATCGGCGATATTTCGTGAGGCTGCAATCCCTGCGCGGCGGAACGGACCATGGGGTTCCTGTTTCGCTAACGGCCGCGCGGAACATTCTGACGGCTCGAGAGCCGTTGGATGAAATACCGGATCGTGCTCAGGGCGCGCGTTTCGGCTTGCACCCCGTAGTCAGCGTGCGCAGGTGTGTCCACCGCTTGTGATTCGGCGCGAATGTCTGTCGGAATGCCCGCCATTCGCCCGGGACTGTTGCGGGTGCGTTCGTCGCTGTGCGGCTGCTCATCCCCGACGCCGCCGCGATTGAGATATTGGTTTTCATTGTGTCCCCCGATGCGTCCTATACCGAAAAGAGTGCTTTTACTGGTGCGTCGGACGCGGACTTTGTCGAAATATTTGATTAAGCGCCGGGACGGCTGATCCTGCGCCTTTGACATGAATGCACGGAGCGTGCCACGCCCATTGAACGCGTGCGTCCGGGCCGAGAGGCGTCTTCGATGCAAGCCGCGATACCAGCCGGCGCGCGGAATGTTTCGGTCTTGAAACTGTCGGGAGCCGTCGGATCGACCGGGGCGTCCATCGCCGTGCTGCTGAAGTGGCCGCAGGCACTCAACGACCGGTTTCGATTCTGAAACAGTCGCAGTAGAGTGCGAGAGCGAGCCCGTCCCGAGGCACGCCATGAATTGGCATCGGTGAGGTCATCAGGCAGCACCGGCGGCCCGTGGGGCGGGAATCAGCGGTCGAGTCGTAGAGTGTGCGCATGGGGTGCGACCGGGCCACGTGCACGCACATTAGGTTGCAGATCTGAAACGTTGCAGCCGGTTGGCGGGCGCGGTCGGCATGCCGAGCGCGTCTGCGATACACCCGG
>Ga0154006_1000160_pt1 | contig 22434 bp, 14 predicted proteins | sample TSFL090MetaG_FD_104747 | JGI IMG/M metagenome (GOLD analysis project Ga0154006, IMG submission 104747) | Attine ant fungus gardens microbial communities from Florida, USA - TSFL090 MetaG | ecosystem: Host-associated > Fungi > Mycelium > Unclassified | place: USA: Florida, Wakulla State Forest...
ATCTAATTAAAAGAAAAGAAAAGTAAAAGATAAAGGATTAAAGAAATAAAAAGTTATTATGGCTAAGATAGCTTATAATATCTACCTCTTTGTTGTCATTGTGTTTTCTCTAAGTTAGCTATAAAACCATGGGACCAGAGAGCAACATCTCTTATTTCACTTAGTAGTATATTCTATTCTTTAACTCCATCCTTTGTATCACTTTCTAGAACTGTTATGAGCTATTTTGGCTATAATAACTTTTTATTTCTTTAATTCTTTATTTTTTACTTTACTTTTCTTTGAATTAGATAAAAGGAAATCACATAATCAGAATTACATGACCTGTTACATTTGTCACATAATCAGTCATATTATATATAGGTCACATGTCAAGGAACATTTTAGTAGATTCTATTAGATCATTAGTAAATTAGAGTTAGTAGTATAGACTATGTGTAAAAGATATAGATAGTAGTCCAAATCTAAAGAAAACTCTATCAAGTTCTTTTTGTTCACCCCAAATAAAAGACAACCCAGTCCTAGGATTAGCTCAACCCAATGGTCATACTATAGAAACCCAGAGTATATATTCATAGTAATTTCTAGTATATTCTTAGCCTTTCTATACTGTTATCTCTTTTTATCTGATATAGCTGCTACTTTGAAAGAAATATGGAATAAACTGTGTCAGCTTTATATTATGTAACAACAAGACATAAATGTCTACTATTATTTTTAGGAACTATACTTCAAAAACTAGAACAAATATACCTCTATGTCAGACTATATTGGCTTTTTCTTGAACTTGAAATATTGTATTACTAAAGCTAAACATAAATTAGATGATATTCTTGTTGTTCATACTATTCTCCATTCCTTATCTTGCTCAAATATCTAGGATACTGTCAAATAGAACCTTCTTGATAAAGAGAAAGCACTTACCTTTGATTTTTTTCTCAGTGCTAAACTTATATTTGTCTATGATTATACTAAATATAATTGTCAAGCCAACAAAAATAAGAAGAAATCTGAATCTAATCAAATGCTCCTGTTGACCAAATCAAGTAGCAAAGAGAACAAGAGAAAAACTCACTAATCTAGTAGTTTTGCAAATTTAGCTATTGATTATTTACAATCTCTAGGTAAATGTAAAGTGAACAAGATATTGATAATAACTGGTGACTTATTCTCCACCACTGGAATACTTCTTGTAAGGGCAATTAGAACAGAGTAAATTCTAGAAGAATTCTTGGTAATATTATACTTCTAAATATATTATAACTTACCTCTAGGAAAATCCTTAGAAATTAAAATAAGACTCCTGGGGTATACTCTATAGTATATACTTCTATAGTCAAGACATCTCTGATCCTAAAGTTCTGTTAGTCAAGGTTAGAAATCTTCAAGTCAAGCTAAAAACAATTAGATATTACTATATAATATTTAATTAGGCACAAGGTTGTTCTGGAAAATAGATCTAGTGTTCCAGAGATGGTATTAATAGGGTTCTTTTACATTTACTCCCTTTTTAAAATTGCTGTGTCTTGAAGCAATAGTTCTGAAATAAAAAATTGTATCAAAGTTTACTCAACAAATATATCTAGGTATTGTGGTTTTTTGCAGTTATTTTCTTATTTGTCTTATATCTCTTATTGCTGATAGCTGTTATCAGTAAATTAGTAAGCTAGAAGATTTTTCACCTACTGTAGCTTTTTATATCTCAGTTTTGTACTTAAAGGACTAAAATGAATATTGTTATATTTTCTAAACTATTTACAAGTACTGACTGTATCTAGTTGACATCTTAACAGGTACTTAGAATATATAAGTCCTGTACTTAAAAGACTGAGTTGACATTTTAATAGGTGTCAAAGTGCTATCTTAGTTGTAGTGTACAAAACTAGGGGCCATAGAGTGGTTATAATAGAATTTTACTATAAGATCTGGTACTAAAACATCAAAGACTGTCTCCCAAGAGTTGTGCTCTCTTTTGAATTCTTTCTACTTTATCAAGAACTGAGAACTGAAATCTCCTTCCATGCCAACAACTGTCCAAGATCTCTTTTACCTTCCATTCCTCTTCTTTATCAATGACAATAGGTGGTAGCAGAAACTTGGGTCTTCTTTTAGAGATTAAATTGTCTAGGATAGTAGACAGCTTTACTATGTTAAACATAGGATAGAGCTTCTTCATTGCATAGGGCAGCTTGAGGCGGTAGATAAGGGGTCATTCTATTACAAAGAGTCTGAGATGATGATATGACAGTTTCAGAGAGGAATGTTGTCATAAACTTTATTTAGACCATAACTCTAGGAATACTCAACCAATTTTGACAATTTAAATAGCCACAAAAAGCTCTTAAGAAGACCTTTCCAACAATACTAAAAATATCTCAAAGCAATTAGTATTTACTGAGTTATTAGCAGATTAGTCAATGACTTCCAAGGTACCAAATACTAAATACTAAATTGCTAATATCTTGGAAACTACTGAACATAATTGTTTGCTTCAATATTCATCATAAAGCTCTCTTCAGTGTGCTTCTTTTGGCCATAAATAGATCCTAAGGTAATAAAATCCTATAGAAATATAAGATCCTCAATGTTTGTATATAATACTAATCTATTACCCATAAATTATCATATGTTCTTAAATAGAACAAAGGACTGCTCTAAGATGGTTAGATTATCTCTATTTCAAGAACAATAGCACTTTTATATATAAAACAATAGGTAGTAATCATGTATATAAGGACTCTATGTCTGATAATAAACCTTAGACTTAATAACATCTTTTATCACTATCTAAATTTCACTTTTAAGCCTCTTTTGAATTTATATTCATTAGTCACAAATCAAGTAAGTAACCTTTTGTAATAGGTGTGTGGTCTTTATATCAGTTGTATCAAGGAATATCCAATCTCTAGAATAAAATACTAGAATAGGAGATTTTTTTTGACTGTAGTATTGGGTTATGTTCTTTTACACCTTCCAAATTGCAGACTTGATCTTTTTGACTGCTACCTCTATTTGCTTCATGAACTTGTTCACCATCTCTAATCTGGAGGAACATTGCCTAGGTTTGAAACTTATGTAGGAGTTTGTTTAGTATCAAGCAGAAATGGAGTTTGCTGGATAGAAGCATACATATAGTTGTTGTGCTGGAACTCTGCCATAGACAATAAGTCATACCAGTTATCTTGTTGCTTATTGATAAAGAGGTGTAGGTATTGGTCAAGTTCCTGGTTAACATATTCTATTTGTTTATCTGTTTGTAGATACCAAGTTGTAGAGAATGCCAGTTGTATCTCCAGTAGTTGGTAAAGTTCTCTTGTAAAGAGCACCATAAATTGAAGTTCATAGTCTGAGATTATATGCTCAGGTAATCTATGGAGTTTTCACATGTTGTGTAGGAACAATCTTGTTGCTCCTTCTATGGTTACCATTGTGTGTGTCAGAATAAAATAGGCTTTTCCTGATACTAATTTCATGACTGTTATAATGGTATCATATCTAGAGGACTCAGGGAGCTTTACTATGAAGTTAACACTGAGAATATTCTATCTGGTGTCTGGTACTAGAAGTGAGTAGAGCTCTTTGACTAGAGATTGTCTTATTGCTTTCATGTGAAGACAGAGATTGCAAGTGCTAATATACTGCCCTGTGTACCTTAATATCTAAGGCTACCAATAGTTCTGGGATACCAGCTCCAATATTTACTAAGGTATTCCACAACTGTTATGAGTTGCTTTGACTATGACAAAGAGCTGTAAATAAGATAGACACAGACTAGAGTCAAACCAGTAGCTGATAGACAATCTGTAGTTTAAACAAGAACAAATAGTGTACTTGTATATATAGTAGACTGTAATTGAGCAAAAACCCTATTGAGTTTTTTTTTAACCCTGAAGAACTGTCTTGAATTTAACCCTAACTTAAGGTTCTCAAGTTAGTCACTAACAGAAGAACTCGATTTTATACTTTAGACACTGCTTGTTTTGAACCTTGTCTAAACTATACTTCTTTATTGTTTTCAATTGGTAATCAGCTTAATCATTGGTCTTTTTGGATAGTAGGTCCTAGCTATAAAGAGAACTTAGTAGTCAGTTAGGGACTGCTAGTAGATATCATAACTTGGCAAAACAGCTAAGTCATTATTTGTATTTTTTTTCTTTTCTCTTCTTATTTGGACTTACTACAAGGAAGGAGTGTGGGAAAGTGTCACATGATAGATGTCATACATCATAATTATATACCAGAATATCGCAAGGGTCACATGATACAATGAGTGTGGGAAAGTAGTATACAGACTATATAGTAGTTGTATAAATAGTATATATAATCTAATAGAGACTCCATCGAGTTCTTCTTGCCAACTTAGACTTGGAGTATGGTTAAGTTATCTCAGGCTAAGTCACTACAGTAGAAACTTGGTATCAAACCCAAGTATTATGTTTAAGACCTGATCTAGTAATTGGGTGGTGTTATTTAGTAGATTATCTATATCTTTTTGATTAGTAGAAGCCTTGTACTGGGGGTGCATTGTCATCTATACATGCAAAGGTTTAGAAAAGTATAATTAACTCATAAGCAACATGTTCAGCCAATGGTGTACTCTTACCAAACTAAAGATAGAACTAGAAGAGAGAGAAAAATGGAGATGTTTTAACTGCAAAGGGTTTAGGCACCTGGTCTACAACTGTAGGAATAAGGAGAAGAAAAAAGGGAAACTAATTCCCCAAAACAAATTTAAAGTGTTGGTAAGTTGAGTGATAAGATATGGTATAAGAGAGAAAGTAGAAGTTCAAAAATAAAAGACTGAAGAAGAAGAAGTAAAGTATTTAGGTGTTGGAAGCTGGGATACTACAAATAGAAGTGCCCAAACATTATAGCAGAGAAAAGAAAAAGCAAAAAGGAGAAAGCAATATATATGGCCAGGCCACAAAAGACATAGCAAAAAAAAACTAGTGTATTCTATATGGAAAAAAACATAGAAATATTGTAAGAAATAGAGCATACCTCTAGAAGGTACACTTCTGCTTGAGAGAAAATGATTGACAGAAAAGATAGTAGCAATATATATGGATTGTAGAGGATGTAAAAGCAAGAAAGTTCAAATCTACAAAAACTGAGAGCAAGGATTCCTTTTCAAAAAACAAGTAAAAAACATGCAGTGTGACTTCTACTAGGAAGTATAGAAAAAAAAGAAGTAAAAAGGAAAGAAATGACAAGAGTGTAGTGTATAAAGTATAGAAGAAGAGATATAATAGAAGAAAAAGTATTGGAACAAAAAAAAAGAGAGATTGTATACCCAGAATATAAAACAGAAAAGAAAAAACTGTGGTAAAACTGAAGAGTGGTGGCATACCCCATAGAGAGAAAAGTGCAGCAGAGCAGCACACAAATAGAGATTCCAAGAAGCATAGCAAAGAAGAAGGTTAGTCAAAGAGCTATTAGAAGAATGTTTAAGATGTTGAAAGAGATGTGGTTGAATATTAGAGTAGAAAGGTAGATATGCTTGAAGATGTAACAGTCAAAGTACTCTTGGATAGTGGTGTGACAGAAATGTTTATGAATAGAAAGATAGCAGCAAAGCATGGATTTAGGCTGCAGAAGCCAGAGAGACTAGTGACAGTAAAAAATGTAGATAATACAAATAATAGTAGAGGAACAATAATGCACTAGGTCAAAGTAAACATATATTACAAAAATCACATAGAAAGAATGAGAAGGGATATATGTAATCTAGGAAAAATGAATGTTATATTGGGTATACTATAGTTACAAGTATATAATCCAAAGATAAATTGAAAGATGGAAGAGATCAAAATAATGAGATATTCACTAATCTATAAAAGAAGTCTAGCAGTAAAAGAAGACATAGAAAAAAGGAAAAACATAGGAAAAAGAGTTAAAGCAGTAGAAAAGACAGATAGAGATAGATAAAAAATGTCATTGGAGAAGAAGTTTGATGATAAAGTCAAATTAAATAGAGAAAAAGTAAGAAAGATAATGTCACAGAAATTTCACAAATGGCTTAAAGTGTTTGAAAAGGCAGAATTAGAAAGAATATCAGTGAGAAAATCTTGAAACTATGCAATAAATCTGAGAGAAGATTTTGTACCAAGAAAAAAAAGAACATATTTGATATTGAGCAAAGAGAAAGAGAAAGTGAGAGAATTTGTGGAGAAGTAGTTGAGAAAAAGGTATATTAAACCCTCAAAGTCATCTTAGACTTTGCCAGTGTTCTTTGTAGAGAAAAAGAATTAAAAAAAAAAAATAGTACAAGATTATAGGTATTTAAATAAAGAAACAGCTAAGGATAATTACTCTCTATTTTTGATTTTGGACTTAATCAACATCATGGGGACAAAGAAGGTGTTTACAAAGATAGACTTGTACTGGGGGTATAACAATGCACAGATAAAAAAGAGAGATAAGTAAAAGATTGCATTCATAATGCATCTTGGGGTATATGAGCCTACTGTAATATTTTTCAGTCTCACAAATTCACTAGCAATATTTCAAGCAATAATGAACAATATTTTGAAAGACCTAATAGGTATAGGAGATGTGGTAGCATTTATAGATGATATATTGGTAGAAACAAAAGATAAAAAAAGATATAATAAGATAGTAGAGGAGGTACTAAAAAGAATAGAAATAAATGATCTATATGTGAAATCTGAGAAATATATGTGAAAGGTTAAAGAGATTGGCTTCCTAGAATTAGTAATAGAAACAAAGGATATTAAAATACAGAAAGAAAAGATAGTGGGAGTTCTGGAATGGCTAAGATCTAAGATGGTCAAAGATATGCAGAAGTTCCTGGAATTAGCAAATTACTATAGGTGATTCATAAAAGATTTTGCCAAAATAGCTAAACTGCTGCATAAGCTGGTTAGAAAGAATAAGAAGTAGAATTAGAGAGAAAAATAAGAGAAGGCATTCAAGAAGTTGAAAAAGGTATATAATACGACCAGTATTAGTAGTGCCTGACTTGGAAAAAGAGATAAGAGTAGAGACAGATACATCAGAATATACAACAGGAGATGTACTCTCAATAAAGTATAAAGATAATAAATAAAAGCTAATAGTCTTTATTTCAAAATTGTTGAATAAAGTAGAAAAAAATTACAAAATTCATGATGGGGAAATGCTAGTAATAATTCAATGTCTAGCAAAACAGAGGCACTTGCTAGAAAGTATACAAACAAAATTTAAAATCTGAAGTGATCAAAAAAATTTCAAGTATTTCATGAGCAGTCAAAAGTTGAATTTAAGACAAGCAAGATAGATATTATACTTGTCTAGATTTGATTTTATACTAAAACACATGCCAAGAAGCAGTATGAAAAGAGCTGACAGCCTCAGTAAATGTTCAGACTAGCATATAGGAATAGAGAGAGATAACAAAGATAAAGTATTGGTAAAAAAAAAATGGCCGGAGATTAGAGTAATATAGGTAATAAAAGTGGTCATTGAAGAGATAGACCTATTAGAAAAAATTAGAAAATCAGAGGCAAAAGACAATAAGGTAGTAAAAGCTGTAGAAGAGATGAAACAAGCAGGTGTTAAAATATTAAAAGATGAGCAGTAGCAAGAAAAAAATGAATTAATGTTAAGGGATGAAAAGATATATGTCCTAAGGGACAAGAAATTGAGAACAAAGGTAATCTAGCTATACTATGATACACTGATAGAAGAATATAAAGGACAGTAGAGAAGACAGAGCTGGTGATGAGGAATTTTTGGTGGTCTGGGGTTACTAAAGAAGTCAAAAAGTATGTAAAAGGATATGATATATACTAAAGAAATAAAAATTGTACAGAAGTATCTGCAGAAAAACTTATGCCTAATACAGTACCAGAAAAGCCATAGAGTCATATGTTGGGAATTGATACAAAGTTGTCAACAGCCTACCAGCCATAAACAAATAGACAAATAGAAAAATAGTAGAGTTTGTATATAACAATAAAGTACAGACTAGTATAAAAGTATCACTATTTAAGGCAAATATTGGATGAGACTTATATATGGGATTTAAGATGAGAAAGAAGAGGAAGTTTGAGAAGGTAAAAGAATTTGCAACAAGAATGAAGAAAGTTCATAAAAAGGCAGAAGTGGCACTATGAAAGAGTTAGGAGGAAATGAAAAAGTATACAGATAGAAAAAAAAGTGAGGCAGAAGAATATTGAGTAGGAGACTGAGTGCTCTTGAGCACAAAAGATTCAAAGTACCAGATGCAAGGAAGGAGATCAGAAAAACTGACTGAAAGATTCATTGGACCTTATCAAGTGAAAAAATAATTTCAACAAATGCAATAGAACTAGATTTGTCAAGTATAGTAAAGATACATCTGGTAGTTAATGTCAGTAGAATATATAAGTACAAAGATCAAGTAGAGGATCAGAAAAAGGAATAGCTATCACTAGTAGTAATTGATAGAGATAAAGAATACAAGGTAGAGAAAATATTGAACAAGAGGAAGTTTAGAAAGAGAGATAAATACCTAGTGTAATAGAAAGGGTATATAGCAAAAGAAGATATATAGGAGCCAAGAGAAAACTTGGGGAATGTACAAGATTTGGTAGATAAATTTGAAGAAAAATATAAGGGAGGTATTAGGCAAATAAAAAAGAAGAATACTAAGGAAGATCAAAAAGGAGAACTACTAGGACAATATACAGCAAAGTTATTATATAGATAGGATAATAAGAAATTTGATAGAGAATATTGGGAAAAATTGAAGAGAAATTGGAGACAATAAAAGACAGAAAGAACAAGAAGAAAGCAGACACTAGATATAATTTAGAAAAGAGACAAAGAAAAGAAAGAAGAAAAAGAACAAAAATTGAAAGAGAGTAGAATAGAAAAATAGAACAAAGAAGATGAAATAGATAATTTATAAGATCTATATGATAAGCTGTAAAAATTCTTGGGACAAAAACCCTTAAGAAAGGGATACTGTTATGAGTTGCCTTGACTATGACAAGAAGCTATAAATAGAATGGACATGGACTAGAGTTGAACCAATAGCTGATGGACAACTTGTAGTTTAAATAAGGACAAATAGTATACTTGTATATATAATAGACTGCAATTGAGTGAAAACTCTATTGAGTTCTTTTCTAATCTTGAAATGCTATCTCAAGTTAACCTCTAATATTAAGGTTCTTGAATCAGTCACTAACAGAGGGCAAACAACCAACAGAAGAAGTGGACATACTAGAGTAGAGCAGAGAAAAAGCTATCTCTAGTTAGACTAGAAGGCTTTGTTTGTCAGGTGGACTTGATTTATTTTTTTGGCCACCTTGTACTATATTTCTAGATTTGTGTCACTGGAGCATACTACTGGTATGGTCACAATTTGGTTCTGGATATCTATTCATAGTTCTCTCTAGAACTTGACAACAAGGGTTCTTGGATTGGAGTAACCAGCATCTGAGACCAGCAATTGGAAGGAGTTCAAGTAGTCCTCTACTGTTCAATTGTTCTGATAGTAGATAAATGTAGAAATATGGTAAACTTGTAACACTCAGTCTTCATGTGTAAATAACTATATATAAGGAAATACCTTGTAACACTCAGTCTTTGTGTATAAATAACTGAGGTACCAGTACATGTTCTAGCTACTTATATATGTTTTCTGAATACAATAGTAACAATAGATAGTATGAGATTTCAAGGATATAGCCTGTAAATATAACACTTTCTACTATGTGAACAATTGCTACTTTGTATTGTGACCACAAGTGGTCACAATTATGTTATCTCAGACTTGCAAATATTTATCTGCTCAATACTCTCCCTCAAATATATATAAGGCTATAAGGGCAACTGGAGCAGAGTAATTCCAGGAGAATTCTCAGTTAGATTACAGTCCAAAAATATAAGTTACACTCACCTCCAGAAGAATCCTCAGAGATTAGGATAAGGCTCCTGGAGGATATGCTATATTATATATATATTCTGGCACTAGTGTGTCTCTGTCCCTACAGTCCTAGTTACCAGGGTCTGGAGTTGTAGGAATAGACTAAGAGTAATTAAATATTACTATGTAATATTTAATATGTTGTAAGGTCATTCTAGGAGGTTAGTCTGGCATCAGGGGCAGTGTTGGTAAGGTCCCCTTACAAAGGCCAAGTATAGAGGCAAAGTGCTTGACTTTTGGTGATGGTAACATCCTAGTAAAAGTATCTGTAATCATCTCATCTGTTGGACAGTAAACTAACTTGATTTGGTCTTCTTCAACAATCTAGTAGATAAAGTAGTCCTTTATATTAATATGCTTGGTATGTACATGGTAACAATGTTCTTTTGTCTATGAGTTCAATAGCTGATTTGTTATTAGAACAAAGTATTGTTGGGTCCAGTGTTATGCCAAAAATTTCATGGATAAGAGATTATAACTAGAGGATTTTTTTCACCATGTGAGTTATAGTAATGTACTTACTTTCAGTGGTGGATAAGCTAATGATTTCTTGTTTTCTAGTACTCTAGAATACTACACTACCATTCAGAAGAACTGTATATCCAGATAAGGCATATCAATCTTTAGCTATGTTGCCATTTGCATTACTATATACATAGAGTTTAGGGTTTATAATATTATGTCCATAGATGAGCTATAAGTTTTTTGTTTCACTAAGATAGCAAAATATTCTTTCAACAGCTTACCAATGCTCAAGTCCAGGGTTATGCATGAAATACAATACAGTTTGGACAGCATAGAAGATATCTGAGCATGTGCCAATTATGATATAGATAAGCCCTCCAACACATTTACAGTATAGTATATTATATATTTTTGCAATCTTGGCAGTAGTGCTAGGACACTGGGCTGAGGATAGCTTTAGGGATGTATCTATTGGGATAGATATAGGTTTGAGGCGATCAAAGTTGTGGTGATAGAGGATGAAGTCAATATAAGAGTATTGTGAGATACTAATGGTATGTAATTTGCAATTTCTTGTAATCTCTAATCCTAAAGGCCAATGTAGCTCATTTATATCAGTGATTTCAACATGTTTCCAGATTAAATTTTTGGAGTGTACAATATACTCAATTGAATTTGATCCAATAGTGCAGTTGTTTACATGTACTAGAATTACAACAAAGTCTTCATTAATAAATCAGTAGAAAATAGCTTTATCAACATAGTAGTGGATAAACCCAAGATAGTATATAAGTATATCAACTAGCTTTTGATACCAATGATGTTCTAATTGCTTTAGTCCATATAGCATCTTCTATAAATAGTATACTTTACCTTTAGCATCTTTTTCTACATATTCTGGTAGCTGCTTCATATGAATATCTTTGTTTTTAGTGAGTTCACTATTTAAATATGCTTCTTTAATATCAATTTAATGCAACTCAAAGTCTTTTTCAGCTGCAATGGCAAAAATGATATGGATAGATTGTAATTTGGCTACTAGTATAAACATATCAAAATAATTAACATCTAGGACTTGAAAAAAACCTTGTGCTACAAGGTGAGCTTTATAACAGATAATAATATTGCTTGCATCCTTTTCAATACAGAATACCCATTTAGAGCCAATAATATTTGCACCTTCAGGTGGATTAACAAGTTCCTATGTTCTAGCTGCTTTGAGTGTTGCTAACTCTTCTTTTATCCTATCTTGCTATTGAGACCAGTCAGATTGACTCTTGGCTTCTTTCAAGGACTATAGTTTAGAGGCTTCTGCATTGCTGATTTCTGTGGCCAAAGCATACTCATCTAGGTAATCTATAGACATTATCTGCTCAGCTGCTTTTTCTTTCTCAGAAATAATAGGTGATTGGGAAATTCAGACTCCTTTGGAAATGATTGGATTAGATAGCCAGTTTGAAGCAGTTTCTTTACTATGAAGTAATTGTTATATATATTCACTAGGTTTTCTTATTCTTGTAACTTGTTGATCTGACTTTTTAGATAAAGCTATAACTGCTGGTGCTTTGGTTTAATAGAAGGTAACAGGAATAGGTTAATTAGGTTTTGTTTTAATAAGTACTGGTTCTTCTTTCTCTCTTTTGAGATAAGAAACTGATGTAGCTAACTTGTCAAAGTAAATGTTGCTATCAAGCCCTACTAGAGAGAGAGTAACAGCATTACAGAGGAAGGTTCTAGAAGTCAAGGGAGAAAATCCTATTAAACTAGTGATAAAATCCTATTAGACTAGTGATAAACAGGATTGCTAGGTTGAGAACAAGACTAAGGGTATTTTTAAGGACCCAAACAGTATATATATGTATGTGTCAGTAAGAGAAGGATCAATTTGGAATGGTAGAAGTATTTCTATCAGTAGAGCTAGAACCAAGAGAGAAGTTGAGTTCTGGAGGGTAGCTTGTCAATTCTTTGATGACTCAGGTGTTATAGTATATAACAGTGCCCTCTTCTCAAGGCTATGCTCTCGTGGCCTATTAGCATGTAAACTAGTAACCCAAGTGAGTAAGGTGGTTATCTACTAGTTAATTAGAGTTTAGGTATGAGGGTAAGTAGTGAAAAAATTGAGGTCTAGAGCTAGTTTGTCAGTATTTTGTAGGTGGAAATTTTGCACTAGTTTGGATGTGTTAATGAGTTCTAATGTATCTAGCCAAGAAAACACATCCAGAGTGCCTTCATAGTCCAACTATTAGATATAGTAAAGGAGAAGTACTCTTTTGTGGCAATTTATCTTTGAGTCTAGTACTTGGGTGATTTCAAATTCAAAGTCACTATTTACAATCATAGATGGAAAAGGTAGATTGGTTTATCCAGGAATGTTGCTGAGGGATGCTGGTTTAAGCTATAATATATAGAATACTAGATAAATATAGCAGAGGTAGTCCAGTAGTTTTATCTAGTAAGACTACAGACTTGGTTTACCAGTTATCTCAAATGGACCTAAATACCTTTTAGCAAGTTTTCTGAAGGATTGGATAGTGTTTATAAACTTGGCCAGCACAAATATGGTATTCTTCAGTTGGATGTCTGAAAGTAAAGATTGTTTTGAGTCTGCTAGTCCCTGGTAATGTCATTGGGACTTCTTGATCATTCTTTTTAGCTAGTTGTGGATCTTGTCTAGTTTAGCAATATAGGTTTGGGTAGCTGGAGAAAATAGGTCAGAGGATAGCTGACAATATATATAGAGATGGTACCCTTTGTTTGTAAAGAAGGATAAGAACCTGGTAGTCAACAAGAGAGCATTATTGAACACAAATTCTGCCAGAGGTAGTAGATGAGCTCAATTGGCCTGTTAGTAGTTATAATAAATGTATAAGTATTGTTCCAAGAATTGATTAGTATGTTCAGTTTGTCCATCAGTCTTAGGGTAGTGATCTGAGGTGAAATATAATCTCATTCCTAAGACCACAGTCAAGGAGTGGAAGAATCTGAACACAAATTTTGTACTCTGGTTAAAGGTAACATAGATTGGTACCCTATATTTTAAAAATACATACTGAATAAATAGTCTAGCCAGGCCCACTGAATCTAGTTTACTGTGAGTGGGTATGAAGATCACTTGCTTGGTGAGTCTATCCATAACTACCAAGATGTTTGTGAATCTGTTAGATGAGGGTAAGTATTCAATAAAGTCTGTTGAAATGGACTTCCAGGGTTGTGGAGGGATTGGAAGCTGTTGAAGATGTCCATAAAGCTTGTGGTACTGGGTTTTGTTGTACATACAAATACTACAGGACTTGACATAGTCAGTGACAAACTTTTGAAGTTCTGGCTATATAAGGGCAACCAGAGTAGACTCCAGAAGAAATCTTAATATATAATTATACTCTGGGATATGTTACAACTTACCTCTAGGAGAAATCTCAAAGAATAGAATAAGGCTCCTAGAGGGTAATCTACTCTATATACTACTTTCTTAGTTACAGATATCTCGGCTGTCAGAAATAGAAGTTACAGAAGTAGACAACTAATTAAACCTGGAATAATGCTTATTTAATTAGTTATCAGAGTTACTCCAGTCTATTGCCACTGGTGTGTTAGGAGTAGAGTTTGGTATGATCCCCTTACAGGCTATGTATATCTGCATTAAATGAGTTTGGATGTTTTGTTTGACTAGAGTAATCTACAAGAGGATAATTATGATAGGTCTTCAGGATTTGAAGTTGTAGATTATTATAATTAGGTACAAATATTTGGTCCTCAAGGTATACTAGTCTGTCCTCATCTAAGGACCAACAACTCTTATAGGTGGTTCTGGAGGATAAGATGACTTTTGCTAATGTTGAGTCTAGCTTTAGAGCATCTCTGATATTAGTATGTAAGATATCAATATCCAGGGAGTCTATAGAAGAGATTGAAAGGCAGGGGGCGTAACTAGCTAGTTGATTGGGGTTGAAGATAGGTTGGCAGTTTGGAGATATGACTATCTCACTCTCTACCTCTAGTTCTTTTGGTAGTAGATCCCAACATCTTGTCAATGTGTCTGGCTTAGTATCTAGCTTACTGGGTCTAAATCTGATATTCAGGTTAAACTATACCAAATATTCTGCCTATTGGGCTTAGTAGTGCAATAACAACTTTGAGAAGCAGAAATATAGCAGATTCTTGTGATCAGTAATAATGTCTACTGGAGTAGCCATCTCCTCTAAGTAGTGATGCCACTTTTTGAAGACTTTAAAGATAGCCAATAGTTTTTTATTATGGATATTGTAGTTTAATTCCACTGAGTTTAGAGTTCTTGAATGAAACACGGTTGGGTGTATCTTGTTTTCAAGATGTGTTGACAAGATGGCTGCTATAGCATGATCAGAGGCATTGGTTTCTAGTAGTAAGGGTGTCTCTAGGTTCTAATGAGTGAGTAAGGGTGCTGAGATAATGTTACAAACTTCATTTGGACTATAACTCTGGAAATACTTGACCGATTTTGACGATCTAAATGGCCACAAAAAGCCCTTAAAAAGACCTTTCAAACAGTACCAAAAATGTCTCAAAGCAATCAGTATTCACTGAGTTATCAGCAGATCAGTCAGTGATTACCAAGTCACTAGACACTAAGTTGCCAATATCTTGGAAACTACTTAATGTAATTGTTTGCTTCAATGACCATCATGAAGCTCTCTTTAATGCACTTCTTTTGGCCATAAATAGAACCAGAGGCAATAAGATCCCATGGAGATACAAGGTCCTCAATGTTTGCACATGATACTGATCTTTACCCATAGATTATCATCTGTTCTTGAATAGAACAAAGGACTGCCCTAAAATGGTTAGGTTATTTCTATTTCAAGAACAATAGCACTCCTATATGTAGAACAATAGGTAGTAATCATGTGGTAGGCTGTTCTGGTGCACAGACCACCATAATCATATATTTAAGGACTTTATGTCTGAGGATAAACCTCAGACTTAACAACATCTTTTGCTACTGTCTAAACTTTGCTTTTTTGAGCCTTTTGATTATCAAATCATCAACTCACAAATCAGTAAGTGGTCATTTGTGATAGGCAAATACTTTCTTTAAGGTGTTGAAAGAGTTCTTACAGTTGTTAGTCTAGGACCAAGGTATGTTCTTTCATATAAGGTAGTTGAATGATAGTATCAGTATAGAGTAATTGTGAATAAATCACCTATAGAAGTTTGAGAAGCCCAAAAATACCTATACATCCTTGATCTTGTAGGGGGTTGGCTAGTCTAAAATGGTCTGTACCTTGCCAAAATCTATTTCTAGACTCTTAGAACTCAGTATAAAACTGAGGAATTCAACTCGGTCCTAGTGGAAAGTACACTTGCTGGGAAAAGTATACAGTTTGTTAGTCCTCAAGCATTGTAAGATCTCCTTCATATGGTCTTTGTAATCTTTTAGGTTATCAGAGTAGATGAAGATATCATCTAGATAAACTACTATATAAACATCCAGCAGGTCAAAGAAGATATTATTCATAAAGCATTAAAACATAAAAAGAGCATTAGAGAGTCCAAATAGCATAACAAACTACTTATAAGACCTGTAATGAGTTTGGAAAGCTGTTTTCCACTTCTTACCATTGGTGATATGAACCAAGTGATAGGTGCTCCATAGGTTTATCTTGCTATAAACTCAAGCCTTCTTCAGTGTATCCAGTAGGTCAGTTATTAGCAGGATTGGATAGCAGTCCTTATGGATAATTCTATTTAATCCTCTATAATTGATGCACAGTCATAGTGAACTATCTTTTTTCTTTACAAAGAGTACTAGGGCCCCACAGAGTAATTTGGAAGGTCCAACAATGCCTGTCTTAACATTTTCCTCTAGAAATTCTTGCAACATCTACAACTCAAGGATAGATAGGAAATATATTGGTCCTAGAGATAGAAGTTTTCCTTTCTCTATGGGTATTGTGAGGTCATAGGTATAATATTTGGATAATTGTTTGGCTCCTTATTTGCTGAAGATGTTAGCAAATTGATGATAATTCTTGGGTACATTAATTAAATCTAGTAATTTGTTCTCCAATTTGCTTATGCATCTCCAGATCAGAGAAGATTTATCTAGAAGGGTTGGTAAGTCTTTGATCTTTTTTGTCTGCTGGCCAGTTTGAAAGTTGCTGCATTAACCATGGATATCTTAGGTGATGAGCCATTGCTTTTTATAGTCTTCAAATCTAACCCTAGTTTCTGTAGAGTTCTAGGTTGCATAGGGGAAGTGACTGGTATAGTATTCTGTCTGTTGTGCAGTATTATTGTACCAGTACTCCAATTAATCTTAGGGTTGGCCTGACGCAACCAACTATGATCCAGTACCACTGAACAGAACCTATCCAGTAGAGTTGAGTAGAACTCAAGCTGAGCATAAAAACTACACAAAAAATAAATTAGAAGCAACACAATCTCAGATACAGTGTGGTTAGTGGTACTATTTAGTAATATTAGGGTCAATAGTTTGATTTTTTTGGATAACAGCTTGAACTTAGATACAAACAATACATCTATAAAGCAGTCTGATGGACCTGAGTCTACTAACACTTGGAAAACCACCAGAATAACCTCTGAGCACAGTAGAATCTATAGTACACTCAATTCAGCTAGTACTACTGCATTCAGGCAAAGTCTGGGCTTCCAAGAGGGGGTTCAGATAGTTGTTTCCCTTTTTTTGGAGGTTGTCTTGGGTAGGTCTTTTTTTCAACTAGACTGCTCAAGCTCTTATTGTGACATTGGTTAACTGTATTTGTTTTGGACATGCTTAAGCAAGATGGCCTGACTAACTACACCTCATATACAACCCTAGATTTGGATGGCATTGGTATTCAACTGCCATCAATTTTCTATTTGGGTCCAGGATACTGCTCAACAACAATAGTGTAGAAGAGTTTTGATTAATGGCCCTAGAGGCAGCAGCAGCAGTTCTAGAGAGCTCTCTCTAGGATCTGTTTTGAGTGTAGTATATTTCTGTTACTTAGGGTTTGAACACTTCTATATGAGCATTTCTTGGCAAGTGACTTTGTAAGGTATGAACCAATTTCTGTTTGTTCTTTTTATTCTAAAGTCTTCTCCAATAGTCATTATCAATTTTTAAGACAGCTCATTTAAATCTCTTGAATGTAGATAAGTCTTCTTTGGTATAGTGGAGTTCCTCACTTATACATGAGGGAATTGCATCCTTTATAACCTTCCTGAGGGAACAGTTATCCTAGTGAATGCAATTTTGGTAATTTGCAAACTGTATAAAGTAACTGACTGCCTTTCGATTAGGGGGAAATAGAATGGCAACAATTGCACTCTCATTGTTGTCCTTAGGTATATATGAACCAAAAATGTTGGATAATTTCTGGATGAATGCTAACCAGTCAGACAAGAAATCAAAATCCTGGTAGGGATCTGGCTCGTTGATGAACAATTAAAAGTAGTCAAGAGCTATGTCTCTAAGGTAAGATATAATAAAAAATATCTTGTCTGAATCCTCTAAAAATTCCCCTTCCCAGGCATAAAAATAGATTTAGCACTGGAAGATAAAGGCCTAAAGTTTATTAGTGCTATCCCTGCTGAAAGGGTCAAGTTCTCTTACTTGGTGATGTCTTCTTGGGTGATTATCAGTTTGTTTGACCAAAGTAAGTAATGTTGCTCATAATTCTAGATCTAATATTCCTTGGAGGGGTGTTGGTAATGTGCTCCTAATTGGTTTAACAGAGGAGGGAGTATCTAGTTCTACCTGGGGGTTTTCTGTGCTTTTTTCCAAGATTTTCTCTAGTAGTTCTTGTGCGACCAGGTATTGGCTACATACTTATATAGCAGTAAGTGGTTGTTCCATAGAGATTACTAACAATTCCCTGGATAGATTTGGGTGCAAGCCATTATGTCTAACACATTATTCGAGTTGAGTATCTGAGTTTGGGAGGAGATTAGGACATAGTGCCAAAATCTGTTTGATTGGATCTGGTAGGGTACTAGGTGGAGTCAGTTTTGTTCTACTGTCAGGTTCTACTAAAGAGGGGATGATGGCATTGTAGAAGAAGGTTCTGGAGATCAAGAGAGAAAATTCTATTAGACCAGTGATAGACAGGGTTGCTAGGTTGAGAACAAGACTAAGGGTATTTCTAAAGGCTTAGACAGTATATATATATATGTGTCAGTAAGAGAAGGATCAATTTGGAATGGTAGAAGTGTTTCCATCAGTAAAGCTAGAACCAAGAAAGAAGTTGAGTTCTGGAGGATAGCTTGTTACTTCTCTAGTAGCTTAGATATTATGGTATATGACAGCCATGCTCAACAAATACAGTCCACTTGTCTGGCCAATAGACATAATGACCCTTGCTTTTGTCATCCAAACCAATCCAGTGGCCAGTTTGGACCTTTTTACCAAGTTTGTTATTATATTCTATTCTTATCCAACACTTCTTACTCCACTCACAAATATTGCTAAGGTCAGGTTTTGTGTTAAAAACTGTTTCAAGTGATATTATGCCCTTAATAGAGTATATTGAGATCTTATTCATTAACTAGATGACATGTCTTACTACCTCACCCTACAAGAATTTGGGTAGACTACTTTGGTGGAAAAGAGCATGAGTTTGTTCTAGAATATAGCAATTTCTCCATTCAGCAATACCATTGTGCTATGGAGTATTATACACAGTGAGCTTTTGTTCTATTTCTTGAGACTTTAAGTACATGCTAAACTTTTTTTCTATGTATTCTCCCCTTTGATCTGAGTACAATATCTTAATCTTCTTGTCAAACTACATGTGACACCAAACTTCAAAATCCTTGTAGGCTGTTATTGTCTTGTTCTTTGACTTCAGAAAATTGAGTCTAGTAAGCTGTGTCTTGTCATCAGTGAAGGTGATATAATATCTTTATCTTTCTAATATGTTTATAGGTGCAGGACTCTATAAGTTACTGTGTATTTTATTACCAAAGTCTTCAGCTTGTTTTCCTTTATATATTTTTGGTATGGGCTTTTAAGTTGACTTTGTATATATATATGTTTCACAGAAAAATGAATCATTAGAGTTTGTTGTTATGAGTTGAGGGTCTATGATAAATCTGTCAATAATTAACTTCTTTGCAATATCAGGTGAGATATGATCTATATATCAATGGAGTTGCTGTAGGGTAACCTATTTGATAGCATTGGCTGTTGGTGGTTCACTGGTATATTTGTATAGGCTATAGGCATTTTTGGGAATTTCATTCATCTTGTCTCCTTTCTTTGTAAAGATACTGCACTTTCCATTGCCAAAGGAACATTGAAAACCACACTTATCAAGTTTCTTAATTGAAACAAGAGTATAGCCAACTTTGGAAGAGTATAGGACTTTGGTGAGTTTGAGTTCAGAGGTTTTTGTGCCATTTGATACTTTAATTGTCATATCTCCTTTTCTAATAGTATGAAAGCTTTGTTTGTTTGCTATGTTTATAGTTTTGGGTGTGATTCTGGAGTAGTTTTTGAGATGCTCATGGTAAGGTATGATGTAAATACTACAACTAGAGTTATACAGCTCAATATGAGATGCAGGTTCAGCCTCATCAGATATAACAGCTATGGTTTCTTCAATAACTTCATCTTTAGCATTCAATAACCAGTTTTTATCTTCTGCCACTTCAAAAAACCAGTTTTCATCATTGCAAATGCTTTCTTGAGAATACATGCTGTCATTCTCACTATCAGAGTTGTTTGAGCCATAAGTAACTGCATAAACTCCATTAGCTTCTAAGTCAAAGTCAATAGTATTGGCAGAGTCATTCTCTTTCTTGAAGAATCTCTTATTGTCCTTTTCTTTCTTATTCTTTGAAGATTTAGAACACCTAGCTCTATGGTAGCTCTTTTCACCACAGTTCCAGCATGTTATGACTTAGACTTCAAATGTGTTTGTTGCCTAAGGATAACTAATAATTCTTGTACTATCACTTGGAAAGTGATATCCTATTAGAGTATTTCAACAAGAGTATATCCAGTTGTTTTTCTAGTCAATATTCACTCTAGAGATGATTGTCAATTATGACAATACTTTCTTGAAGTGTCCTTCCAAACCAAAGATTAAGAAAAGAAAGGAAGAAAGGAAAAACTTAGAGTTCTTCACTCTTTCCAGATATATCTATGAACACTCCTACTAATCTATCCTAATAGAAAAGTAGCTAATACTGTCTGACTGTTATTGTTCAGGTTACTACTAATGTCTGTTTTAGGATTTATAATTGTTTATAAGTCTGTTTTAAGTGTTCTTTTGTTATAGTTTCTATTCAGGTTGGTCCTTCCCTAGATCAAAGTTGGATCTAGATCTATTAAAGATCCTGATCAGTAGTCACTATTGATATCAGCCAATCATAATTATTGAGAGCAGTGGTCCAGTCCTCCTATCCTCTCTCTTGAGCTCCTTTCCATTTATCTATTTATAATTATCCCCTCTGAGATAATCAACTTCATAATAATTATCCCCTCTGAGATAATCAACTTCATAATAATTATCCCCTCTGAGATAATCAACTTCATAATAATTATCCAGAGAGAGATCATCTCTTCATCCATCATACTCTTCTTCATTTTCTAGAGGATTTGTCATAACACAGCAAGCACCTCTCAGCTTTCTATCTCTGGCACCTATAATAGCTAATGCTTTGTTTTGGTTAGCTCTTGATTTACAACCCCTTTTGGTCACATGAAGCCTTTTAGTTTGTCTCAATTGATAGTCATACTCTTTAGAAATCAATGAGATTAACACATCAGGCTCTACTTTCTTTGTAGAATTGATTAGCCAAGCTACAGCTAGCTGTGATGATACAAAATTTGCAAGATCTCTAGACAAGCAGCTGATAATTGTTAATCTATAATCTTCTTCACTAATAATAACACCAACAGTAGATAATTCTTCTTACTTAATTATGAGTTTCTCAAGAAAATTTCAAACATTCTTGGAGTCTTTACACTTTATATCAAGGAATTGCATGCAAAGGTTGGTTTGGGTATAGACTCCTTTAGTTGTATATTCTTTGACAATTAGATCCCATTAATCCTTGACAGTTGGTTTGGAGTGAACCTTTATAAGAGTTAAATCAGGGATTTTCTGAGTAAGTAATAACTTTACAGCTCTCTTATCCTTTTTCCATTGAAGACTGTTGGCAATCTCTTTATCTATAGTTCTAGTAGGAGGTTTTGGGCTGGTACTATTAAAGTGGCTCCAAAAGCCTTTTGCCTCAACAGCATCTTGAAAGCAGATATGGAAGATAGTCCAGTTGAGACCAAAGAGGTCAAGTTTAGGAACTATAGTGGGAAGAGAGTCAGCAAGGGATATAGCAGTAGTACTAGACATAGCAGTTATTCTGTGCAATAGAGCTCAATAATCTATAGAAATATGATAAACTTATAACAATCAGTCTTCATGTATAAATAACTGAGGTATCAGTATATGTCCTAGCTACTTATATAAGTTGTCTTAATGATAACAGAGAAGCTATAAATAGAATAGACATAGACTAGAGTCAAACTGGTAGCTAATAGACAGCTTGTAGTATAATAAGAACAAATAGTGTACTTATATATATAGTAGACTGCAATCAAGCAAGAACCCTATTGAGTTCTCTTCTAACCCTGAAGTGCTACCTTGAGTTAAACCCTAGCTTAAGATTCTTGAGTCAGTCACTGACAACTTACTGCCCTAGTAATATAGTTATACTATTATCCCAAGGAGAGGATCTCTAACCTAAAGGCCTTTCTAAGGATACAATGTTACTTCTTTGCATATACAGCCCATAATGAGACTTTAGTACAAGATTTCTACTAAGAACAGCACAAGTATACTATATAAAACCACTCAATTGTGAGGTTATGTTGTGAGAACCTCGAGTAGGAAAAAGGTTCCCCACGCATTTCAAACACCCAAGTATACAACGGAGTAAAAGGCAGAATAGGGACTGAGTAAGCCAAAGTCACGTGACAAGGTCAGGTGACCATAGAACATTCTGGAAAGAGCAGGTGATCATGGGACTTTAGGGTACAGCCACTGTAACAGTAGTATAAGTAGGACTGC
>Ga0154006_1000162_pt1 | contig 22381 bp, 20 predicted proteins | sample TSFL090MetaG_FD_104747 | JGI IMG/M metagenome (GOLD analysis project Ga0154006, IMG submission 104747) | Attine ant fungus gardens microbial communities from Florida, USA - TSFL090 MetaG | ecosystem: Host-associated > Fungi > Mycelium > Unclassified | place: USA: Florida, Wakulla State Forest...
AGCAGCGAGCTTGAGGTCGAGCGTATCCTGCCGGAAGAGGCGCAGCGCATGGCCGACGCGCGCAGCCGTGGCGAGACCCTCCCGCCGGCCCAGCCGGTCAATGCCGCCGCCGATACGGAGGGGGGGCAGGTCGCCACCGGCGAGGTGGCGGTGAACACCCTCACCGCGCAAAGCCTGCCGCCGCAGCCGACCGTGGCCGCCGTGCAGCCGATCAATGCCACCACCACGGCGTCGGCCGATGGCGCGGGCATGGCCGGTGGCGGCGGCATCATCAATGCGGTGGCCAGCGGATCGGCGCCGTCGCCCGCCACGCCGCAGGCAGTACCGCTGTCGGCCGGGTACTACCTCCAGTTCGGCGCCTATTCGCAGGAAACCAATGCGCTGGCCGCGCGCGACAAGCTGCTGCCCAACCTGTCGGGTCTCATCGACAGCTTGCAGGCGGTGCAGGTCAACGGCCTGTACCGGCTCTACGCCGGCCCGTACCCGACGCGGCCGGCCGCGCAGAATGCGGCCCTGCTGGTGCGCCAGCGTAGCGCCGGCACGCCGTTCGTGGTCGAGCGCTGATCCATCCTTTCGGTCATCGGGCTGCCGCTCGCGTGCGGCGGCCCGATGGCGTCATTGCCTCGCGAGGATTTGTCATGCACCCCTACCTGGCCCTGGGTATCGCCATCATTTCCGAAGTCATCGCTACTTCCGCGCTGCGCGCTTCGGACAGCTTTTCGCGCCTGTGGCCGTCGGTGCTGGTGGTGGCGGGTTATGGCGTGGCGTTCTTTTTCCTGTCGGTATCGCTCAAGTCGATTCCGGTCGGGGTGGCCTATGCCATCTGGTCGGGGCTGGGCGTGGTGCTGATCTCGGCGGTCGCCTGGATCCTGTTCGGCCAGAAACTCGATCTGCCGGCCGTGCTGGGCATGGGGCTGATCGTGGCCGGGGTGCTGGTGCTGAACCTGTTTTCGAAAGCTTCCGCGCACTGAGCGGCGCGGCCAGGGGATTACGCGTCGCCGTCCTGCCGCAGCCGCAGGGCCAGGTCGTACAGGGCATTCTTCTTCTGTCCGGTGATTTGCGCGGCCAATGAGGCGGCCTGCTTGACCGGCAATTCCGCCAGCAGGATGCGCAGGATGCGCTCGCCCTCGGCATCCTCGCCTTCGGCCGCCGGCGCGCCTTCCACCAGCACCACGAACTCGCCGCGCTGGCGGTGGGCGTCCTGCGCCAGCCAGTCCGGCGCCTCGGCCAGCGGACAGCGGTGGATTTCCTCGAACAGCTTGGTCAGCTCGCGCGCCAGCACCACGCGCCGCGCCGGGCCGAACACGGCCAGCATCGCCTGCACCGTCTCGACGATGCGGTGCGGGGCTTCATAGAACACCAGGGTGGCCTGCATCGCCGCCAGCGCCTGCAAGGCGGTGTCGCGCTGGCGTGCCTTGGTCGGCAGGAAGCCGGCGAAATGGAAGGCGTTATCGGTCAGGCCCGCCGCCGACAATGCGGTCACCGCAGCCGAGGCGCCCGGCAGCGGCACCACCTGCAAGCCCGCTGCGCGCACCGCATCCACCACCCGCGCGCCGGGGTCGGACACCGCCGGCGTGCCGGCATCCGACACCAGCACCACGCGCTGACCCTGTTGCAGGCGTTCGACGATCTTGCCGGCGGCCTCGCGCTCATTGTGCTGGTGGGCCGCCAGCAGCGGCTTGGTCATGCCGTAGCGTTGCAGCAGCTGGCTGGTGTTGCGGGTGTCCTCGCAGGCGATCACATCGGCCAGCGCCAGCACATGCAGGGCGCGCAGGGTGATGTCGCAGGCATTTCCGATGGGCGTAGCCAGCACATATAATGCCGACTCCGGGTAGCTTTGCTGGGCGGCATCGGGCAGGAGAGAAGCGGCAACGCTCGGATTCTGGTTCATTGGAGAAAGCGGATGTTCACTGGTTTGAAAAAAACGGCCGCGCTCGCGGTATTGTCGGTTGGCCTGCTGGCGGCCTGGATGCCCATGGCGGCCCGGGCCGACAGTGTACCCCCGTTGGCGCAAGCCGCGCCGGCCATGATCGAGTCCGCGCCCGGCACCGTGATCCTGCCGCCGGTGGGGCAGCCCGCCGCGCCTGCTGTCGTTCCCGCCACACCCGCGCCCGTTGAAGTCCCTTTGCCGACCGTACTGCCGGCCTCGGCCATCACCCCGCCGGCACCCAGACAGACCCGTATCGCGCTGCTGTTGCCCAGCCGTGGTGGCGTGTTCGGCGCGGCATCCGATGCGGTGCGCATGGGTTTCCTGACGGCGTATTCGCGCCAGAAGGACAATCTCCAGCTGGCCGTCATCGAGACCGGTGATTCGGCCGCCGACATGCAGCGCGCCTATGACGAAGCCTCGGCGCGCTTCGACGTCCTGGTCGGACCGCTGTCGCGCAGCGCTGTCACTGCCATCGCCCAGAGCGGGCGCGTGGTCAAGCCGACCATCGCGCTGGCACAGCCGGATTCGCCCCATGAATCCGAACTGAAACTGCCGGCGCAGATGCTGACCGTGGGTCTGTCCATCGACGACGAGGCGCGCCAGGTCGCCAACTGGGTCGAAAAGGAAAAGACGCCCGGCCGCATCTTTGCCGTTTCCACCGGCGTGGCCTGGCAGAAACGGGCTGTGCGCGCCTTTCTGGCCACTGCCCGCCAGCTCGGCATGCAGGTCGACGTGATGGAATTGAGCAATCCCGGCAATGTGCTGGCACCCGCCGGCTTGGCGCAGCTGACCCGTCGCATCGAGCAGGAGCGCCCTGCGCTGGTGTTTGCCGCCATGGATGCCGCGCAAACCGTGCAGTTGCGCAGCGCTATCGGCACCGACATGCCGATCTACGGCACCTCGCAGGTCAACCCGTTTACCCTGGACCGCAGCAATCCCGAGGATCGCCGACCCGAGCTGGAAGGCGTGCGGCTGATCGACATTCCCTGGCAATTGCAGCCGGACAACGTGGCCGTGGGGCGCTATCCGCGTCTGGCCCGGGCCGAGAACGAGCGCCCCAATCCCGACCTGGCGCGCCTGTACGCGCTGGGCATCGATGCCTTCCGCGTGGCGCACGAGATCGCGCAGCAGCATTCCGGCTTCGACCTGGATGGCGTTACCGGCCGACTCAGCGTGAACATGGTGACCGGCGGCGCCAGCTACTTCCAGCGTCAGGAAACCCAGGCGGTCTACCAGGACGGCTTGCCCGTGCCGATTGCCGACCAGTATTGAGCCATGGGCTGGCTGGATCGCTGGCGTGAAAGCAAGGCCGGCGGGGGGCGCGCCAAACGCACCGCCCGCCAGCAGGCCGGGGAGGCCGCCGAGGACGCGGCGCTGGCGTATCTGCGCGCGCAGGGGCTACGGCTGGTGGAGCGCAATTTTTGTTGTCGCGGCGGCGAGATCGACCTGATCCTGCGTGATGGCGAGGTGCTGGTCTTCGTCGAGGTGCGCGCCCGCGCCAGCGCTTCACATGGGGGCGCGGCGGCCAGCATCACGCCGGCCAAGCAGCGCCGGCTGGTGACCGCCGCCCAGGTCTATCTGCAACGCCTGGGGACGCCACCGCCCTGCCGGTTCGACGTGGTCGCCATCGACGGCGGGCAATTGCAATGGCTGCGCAATGTCATCGAAGCCTGACGGACGGTATGATGAGGGGCTTGGCGTTCGTGCGGTCTTGCAACACCGTGTCGGCGCCCTTGTAAAACTTTAACTTCGCGACGGATCGCGGCCCATTGACTCCACTTATAATCGCACCACTATGACAAATCCTCGCATCCTCGCCCACTTCCAGGAAAGCGCTGACCTGAAGATCAAAGCGGCCAATGTCCTCGCGCAACCCATTGAACAGGCGATTGAACTTATGTTTACCGCGCTGTCGAATGGCAACAAGATCCTGGCTTGCGGCAACGGCGGTTCGGCTGCCGACAGCCAGCACTTCGCCGCCGAACTGGTGGGTCGTTTCGAGCGTGAGCGCCTGCCGCTGCCGGCCATCGCGCTGACCACCGATACTTCCATCCTCACCGCCGTGGGCAACGACTACAGCTACCAGGAAATCTTCTCGAAGCAGGTGCAGGCGTTCGGTCAGGCGGGCGACGTCTTGCTGGCGTTTTCCACCTCGGGCAACTCGGGCAACGTCCTGGCGGCCATCGAAGTGGCCCACGAGCGCGACATGCGCGTGGTGGCCTTGACCGGCAAGGGCGGCGGCAAGATCGGCCAAGTGCTGACCGATGCCGACGTGCACATCTGCGTGCCGCATGACCGTACCGCGCGTATCCAGGAAGTGCATCTGGTGTCGCTGCACTGTATTTGCGACGGTATCGACGTCGCGCTTTTTGGAGATGACACGAATGAGTGATGCACAATCGTTGCTGGTGAAGATGCGCCGTCCGCTGGCGGCCGTGGCGCTGGGCGGCATGCTGGTCATGAGCCTGCAAGGCTGCGTCGCGGTGCTGGGCGGGGCTGCGCTGGCCGGCACCTTTGCCGCCACCGACCGCCGCACGCTGGGCGCGCAGACCGAAGACAAGGGCATCGTGGTCAAGGGCGAAAGCCGTATTCCCGGTGTCGTGGCCAACGGTTCGCACGTCAATGTGACGGCCTTCAACCGCAAGGTGCTGCTGTCGGGCGAAGTGCCTGACGAGGCGTCCAAGGCCGCCGCCGAACGCGAAGTCAAGGCCATTGAGAATGTCGATACCGTCTACAACGAACTGGCCATCGAGCCGGCATCGGGCTTCTCCGGCCGTTCCAGCGACGCGTTGATCACCAGCAAGGTCCTGGCCAGCCTGGTGGACGACAAGACGCTGTATTCCAGTGCCTTCAAGATCACCACCGAACGCGGCATCGTCTACATGATGGGCCGTGTCACCCAGCGCGAAGGCCAGCGTGGTGCGGCGATCGCCTCGGGTGTGTCGGGCGTGAAGAAGGTCGTCACCCTGTATGAGTACATCACCGAGCAGGAACTGGCCGATTACCAGCGCAAGCCGGCTTCCGACAATGCCGCCACCGGCACCCAGCCGAGCAACTGATCGTCCGATGATGAAGTGGCAACATGAAGACCGCCGGCCTGTCCGGCGGTTTTTCATTTTCGGCCTCATCAGCGTCGTCAGCGCCGATCGGTCAGCGCGACTATAATGACCGGGTTTCGCAGCCGATCCCGTCGGCCTACGTCGCACACCAGCAGGGCGCCTCGGCGCCCGTCGGAGCCAGCATATGCAAGCACAGGCACGTTCTTCCCGCGGCCTTTTGATCAAGATTCTCGGTATCGCCATCCTGGTGGCCGCCGCCGCGTTCGCCTACTTCGAGATCAACACCGGCCACGCCGCGCCGGACGTCACCTTCACCCGCCTCGACGGCAAGCAGGTCGCCCTGAAGGACTTGCGCGGCAAGGTCGTCATGGTCAACTTCTGGGCCACCAGCTGCACCACCTGCGTGGGCGAGATGCCGCAGATGATCGACACCTACAACAAGTTCAAGGACAAGGGCCTGGATTTCGTCGCCGTGGCCATGAGCTACGACCCGCCGAACTACGTGCTCAACTACACCGAAACCCGCAAGCTGCCGTTCCAGGTGGCGCTGGATACCCAGGACAAGTTGTCCACCGCCTTCGGCGACGTCAAGCTGACGCCGACCACCTTCGTCATCGACAAGCAGGGCAAGATCATCAAGCGCTATGTCGGCGAGCCGCAGTTCGCCGAACTGCACCAGTTGCTGGAAAAGGCGCTGGCCTCGGCCTGATCTTTACAGGCATTCAGGCAAAAAGCCGTGCGGCACCCGATTGGGGCCGCACGGCTTTTTCGTGGATGGACGCCCGGCTCAGTTCAGCGTCTTGAGAATCGCCGTCAGCTTGCCGAACAGCTCGTCGATCTGCTGGCGGGTGATGATCAGTGGCGGCGACAGCGCGATGATGTCGCCGGTCACGCGGATCAGGATGCCGTCGTCGAAGGCACGGCGGAAGGCGTCGAAGGCGCGCGCGCCTACCTTGCCTGGTATGGAGGCCAGCTCGATGCCGGCGATCAGGCCGATGGTGCGGATGTCGATCACATGCGGCAGGCCGCGCAGCGCATGGGCGGCGTCCTGGAAATAATCCGCCACCGATTGCGCATGCGGCAGGATGCCGTCCTGCTCGAACGCATCCAGGGTCGCCAGGCCGGCGGCGCAGGCCAGCGGATGGCCGGAGTAGGTATAGCCGTGGAACAGTTCGATGCCGTCCGGTCCCTGCATGAAGGCGTCGTGGATTTCCTGCTTCACGAACACCGCGCCCATCGGCACCACGCCATTGGTGAGGCCCTTGGCGGTGGTGAAGATATCCGGTTCGACATCGAAGTAGTCCGACGCGAACGGCGTGCCGAGGCGGCCGAAGCCGGTGATGACCTCGTCGAAGATCAGCAGGATGCCGTGTTTGGTGCATAGTTCGCGCAGGCGCTTCAAGTAGCCCTTGGGCGGCACCAGCACGCCCGTGGAACCGGCCACCGGTTCCACGATCACCGCCGCGATGTTGGAGGCGTCATGCAGCGCCACCAGGCGTTCCAGCTCGTCGGCCAGGTGCGCGCCATGGTCGGGCTCGCCCTTGGTGAAGGCATTCTTTTCCAGGTTGTGGGTATGCGGCAGGTGATCGACGCCTTGCAGCAGCGCCGTGCTGAAGGTCTTGCGGTTGCCGCCGATGCCGCCCACCGACATGCCGCCGAAGCCGACACCGTGATAGCCGCGCTCGCGGCCGATCATGCGGGTGCGCGTGCCGTTGCCGCGCGCGCGGTGGTAGGCCAGCGCGATCTTGAGCGCGGTGTCCACCGATTCCGAACCCGAGCCGGTGTAGAACACATGGCCGAAGCGGTTGCCGGTGTAGGTCTTGAGGCGCTCGGCCAGCGTGAACGCGGTGGGATGGCCGAGCTGGAAGGAAGGCGCATAGTCCAGCGTGGCGACCGACTTCTGCACCGCCGAGACGATGCGCGCATTGCCGTGTCCGAGCGGTACGCACCACAGGCCGGCGGTGCCGTCGAGGATGGGCTTGCCGGCCTCGTCGCGGTAATACATACCATCGGCCGAGGCCAGCATGCGCGGGCTGGCCTTGAAGTTGCGGTTGGCGGTGAAGGGCATCCAGTAGGCGGACAGGTCGGATCGGGACATCGGGGCACCATGAAGAGGGGTGGAGGATGTGCCGATTATTGCCACACACCCGGCATATTGTTAGATACACTTTTCATTTTGATGTGGAACTGTATTGCTCGCGGAACAATACAGTTCTGTTTCAGGCAACCCTAGCCGATGAGTGGAAAGCCCATGGCCAGACCCCAGAGCAGTACCCCACACCTGCCGCACCTCCAGCTGAACCGGGAACCGGGGCTGCGCGGCTTGCCGCTGGTCGAGCAACTGGTCGAGGCGTTGGCCGGACTGATCGGGCGCGGCGAATTGCGCTCCGGCGAACGGCTGCCATCGGTACGGCAACTGGCTGCGCAGCATGGTATCGGCATCTCGACCGTGGTCGAGGCCTATGAACGGTTGGTGGCGCGCGGCCTGCTGCTGGCGCGGCGCGGAGCCGGTTTTTTCGTGGCGGCGCGGGTGGCGCAGGGGCAGGCCGGTGCGGTCTTCATGCCGCACGAGCCGGCGGTGGATTCGGCCTGGCTGTTGTCGGAAATGTATGCCGACGAGCGCATCCCGATCAAGGCCGGCTGCGGCTGGCTGCCCGGCAAATGGCTCGACGGCGCCGGCCTGCATCAGGCGCAGCGGCGTGTCATGCGCGCGCCTGGCGCGCAGCAGGTGGCTTATGGGCACCCCTACGGCTATGCGCCCTTGCGCCAGTTGATCGTGCAATTCCTGGGCAACTGGTCGCTGGATGCCTCCATCGACCAGGTGGTTACCACCCACGGCGCGACGCAGGCGCTGGATCTGGTGATCCGCACCATGACCCAGCCGAGCGATACCGTGATGATCGAGCAACCCGGCTATTGCAACCTGATCGCCATGCTGCGGCTGGCCGGGCTGAATGTGATCGGTGTGCCGCGCACCACGGCCGGGGTGGATGCCGACCAGCTCGACCAGCTCGCGGCGCTGCACCGGCCGAAGCTGTTTTTCACCACCACCGTGTTGCAGAATCCGACCGGTACCACCTACACGCCGGCCTGCGCCATGCGCGTGCTGCAGGCGGCCGAGCGGCATGGCTTCTGGGTGGTGGAAGACGACATCTTCCGCGAACTCGGCCAGCCCACCGATCCCATGCTGGCCGCGCTCGATGGCTTGCAGCGGGTGATCTACATCGGCAGTTATTCCAAGACCATCGCGCCTTCCCTGCGCGTGGGTTATCTGGCCTGCCAGCGCGCACTGGCGCGGCAGATCGTGCATACCAAGATGGTGTTGAGCCTGACCCATTCCGAGATCAATGAGCGGCTGGTGCACAGCGTGCTGACCGAAGGTCATCACCGGCGCCACGTGCAGACGCTGGGCGCGACCTTGCTGGATGCGCAATCGGCCCTGCACGCCAGGTTGATCGAGGCCGGGCTGATGCCGTTTGCCACCGCGCGCGGCGGCATGTTCACCTGGGCCACGCTGGCGGGCTGCGATCTGCCCGCGCGCGCGATCGCCGACCGCGCGCGTCAGCAGGGCATCTGGCTGGCGCCCGGCGATTTCTTCCACCTGGGCGCGCCACCGGCCACCAGCTTCCGCTTCAATGTCGGGTTTGCCGACGTGCCGGCGCTGTTCGCCTTCTTCAGGTCGCTGTGAATGCTGTGAGCGGTGGCGCGGCGCTCGCGCCATAATGAGGCTTCTTCATTTGTCGAGGATTACCGCATGACCACTTCCCCCGCTAGCGGCATTCGCGCCGTCGTCTTCGATTTCGGCGGCGTGCTGTTCGACTGGAGCCCGCTGTATGTCTACCGGCACCTGATCACCGATGACGCCGCGCGCCTGCATTTCCTGAGCCATGTCTGTTCTTCCGAATGGAATGTGCAGCAGGATGCCGGTCGGACTTTGGCCGAAGGCACCGATGTGCTGGTCCGGCAGCATCCGCAGCATGAACACCTGATCCGCGCCTTCTACGACCGCTGGAAGGAAATGCTGCGCGGTCCGCTGGATGAGGGGGTGGCGCTGTTGAAGGATCTGCACGCGCAACAGGTGCCGCTGTTCGGCCTGACCAACTGGTCCGCCGAGACCTTTCCCTATGCGCGCGAGAATTACGATTTCCTGAATGTCTTCATCGACATCGTGGTGTCCGGAGAGGAAAAATGCATCAAGCCCGAGGCCCGCATCTATGCGATCGCACTGGCCCGCTACGGCCGCCATCTGGCCGATCTGAAACCGGGTGAATTGGTGTTCATCGACGACGTGAAGAAGAATGTCGAAGCCGCGCAGGCGCTGGGCTGGCACGGCATCCATCATGTCGATGCGGCGCACACGCGGGCGCGGTTGCAGGTGCTGGGTTTGCCGGTGTAGAAGTGATGCGGGCAGGAATCAGGGCGTGATGCTGAGCAGCTTGTGCACCAGTTCGGACGAGGTCGAGGCGGCGAACTTGCGCATCAGCCGCGCGCGGTGCATTTCCACCGTGCGCGGGCTCAGTTCGACCTGGCGCGCGATGAGCTTGCTGGTCTTGCCCTCCACCAGCAGCGCCGCGATCTCGCGTTCGCGCGGGGTGAGGTCGGCGGCGATGGGGCGCTTGGCGCTGACATCCTCGAAGGTCCAGATGCCGGCCGCGTGCGGGTCACCTTGTACCAGCGCATGGCCGGTGACGTGGCACCAGAACATTTCGTCGTTGGCGCGTTTCATGATGCGCTCGTCCGAGTAGAAGCCCTTTTCATTGAGAATGGGCACCAGGCGCTGGCCGGTGCGCTCGAACTCGTCCACCGTAGGATAGATCTGCAGGAAGGACATTTGCCGCAACTGGGTCACTTCATAGCCGAACATCGCCGCCATGGACAGGTTGCCTTGCTGGATGACGCGGTGATGCGAGACACACATGCCGATCGGGGCATGCATGAAGACCTGTTCGAAGTCGATGGCGGATGGCGTACTCATGATGTTGCGGCGCGGGCTGTGTTTCCTCGATCCTGGGCATGCTGCACTGCGCCAGGTATTTTTACCGTATTGTAGGGCCAGTTGCCCTGACCTATGATGGTTGGCGCCTTTTTGGAGTCCGTCCGGACTCTGTTTCGCCGCCCATGGCCGCGAAACGGGGTCTTGTTGGCTTGTGGCATCTGTTGACTGGCTCGCACACAAGAGCCGAAAGGAGACCTGTGAACAAAGTGTATCCCGACGCGGCCGCCGCGTTGAAAGACATCGTCAAGGACGGCCAGACCGTCGCCGTCGGCGGCTTCGGCCTGTGCGGCATTCCCGAGGCGCTGATCGCCGCCTTGCGCGATTCCGGCGTGCAGAACCTGACCGCCATTTCCAACAACGCCGGGGTCGATGGTTTCGGCTTGGGCCAGTTGTTGAGCACGCGCCAGATCAAGAAGATGATCGCTTCCTACGTGGGCGAGAACAAGGAGTTCGAACGCCAGTACCTGGCCGGCGAACTCGAACTCGAATTCACCCCGCAAGGCACCCTGGCCGAGAAGCTGCGCGCCGGCGGCGCCGGCATTCCCGCCTTCTTCACCAAGACCGGCGTGGGCACGCTGGTGGCCGAAGGCAAGGAACTGCGCGAATTCGACGGCGCCACCTATGTGATGGAGCGCTCGCTGGTGGCCGATGTGTCGCTGGTCAAGGCGCAGAAGGCCGACAAGGCCGGTAACCTGGTCTTCAACAAGACCGCGCGCAACTTCAATCCCAATGTCGCCATGGCCGGCAAGATCACCGTGGTCGAAGTCGAGGAACTGGTCGAGATCGGCCAACTCGACCCCGACCAGATCCACACGCCCGGCATCTTCGTGCACCGTATCGTGGTCAATGCCACCCCGGAAAAGCGCATCGAGCAACGCACCGTCAGCGCGGCCAAATAAGGAGACACGACATGGCATGGACCAGAGATGAAATGGCTGCGCGCGCAGCAAAGGAATTGCAGGACGGTTTCTACGTCAACCTCGGCATCGGCTTGCCCACCCTGGTGGCCAACCACGTGCCGGACGACATCGAAGTGTGGCTGCAATCGGAAAACGGCCTGCTCGGCATCGGCCCGTTCCCGACCGAAGACGGCGTCGATGCGGATCTCATCAACGCCGGCAAGCAGACGGTGACCACCATTCCCGGCTCGTCCTTCTTCAGCTCGGCCGACTCCTTCGGCATGATCCGCGGCGGCAAGATCAACATCGCCATCCTCGGCGCGATGCAGGTTTCGGGCCGTGGCGACCTCGCCAATTGGATGATCCCCGGCAAGATGGTCAAGGGCATGGGCGGCGCGATGGACCTGGTGGCCGGCGTGGGCCGCGTGGTGGTGCTGATGGAACACGTCGCCAAGGGCAAGGATGGCAGCGTGTCCAAGAAGCTGCTGAAGGAATGCACCTTGCCGCTGACCGGCGTGGGCGTGGTCAACCGCATCATCACCGACCTCGGCGTGATCGATGTCACGCCTAACGGCCTGAAGCTGATCGAACTGGCCAGCGGCGTGACCAAGGAAGAAGTCGTCGCGCAGACCGAAGCACCGCTGGATGTGAGCGCGGTCTGACGACGGTCTGAGTCGTCGCGCCGGCAAGGGGCGTCGTCTGTACCACCGCGCAGCAGGGCCATGATGGCCGCTGTTGCGCGCAAGGGTACCGGTGACGCCCTTTGTATTTGGAATCACATACCTGATGTGCTTATGTGCTTGGTTGGGATGAATCAACAGATAAAGCTGCAATGCGGCTATTTTTAACGCTGGAGTAGTCCTGCAGCGTATTGAAATCATGATTTTCTGCGTTTCAGTGAGGACTTTTAGAATCCGCTGATAGTGCAGGATGTGTCCAATGACAATGTGCGTCCTTTGCGATCTTTCAGGATGCCGTAGATATAGTCAAACACCGCTAACGCATTCGGTTCGCCATGGATGTGGTCTTTGGCAATTCCTTTTATCTTGGTAAACAACTTTCGATCGTAATTGACGATACGTTTCCCTGTCGCTCATTTCATCTTTTGTGTCAAGGAGGTTACTCGCACAAAAAATAGAAATACTTCGATATTCCCGTGTAGGGCGATGGGGGAGACTGATGTCTTTCATCGTTGACCCAGGGAGCACCATGCGCGAATGATGGGCGCGGCGCTCAATCCCGGCGCGGCGTGGCGGAGGCATGTGGCGGCAAGCCCATGCGCTGTCGTGCCAGATGCACGGAGCCGTTGCGCACCGCCCAGCGGATCGGCCGCGCCGCCGTCCAGACCGCGCGATCCAGCAGCCAGCGTCCGGCCGCCGAAGACGGCGCCACACCCAGCAGCGCCTTGGCCTGCGGCGGCAGCAATTCCACCCCGGCGCGCATCATCAGGCGCGTCCATGGCAGTGCCAGCGCATTGGGCGCGGGCGCCTGCAATACCAGGGCCAGGGTCTGGCGCGTGCGGTCGTTGCAATGCCATTCCGGCTGCATGTCCCGCAGGTAGGCATCCATCGCCGCCCGTGAGCGCGGCACGTCGGTGGCGCCCAGGGCCTCGGCGATCTGTGCGATCTCGTCGTAGTAGCGGTCCTGGTCGGCGATGCTGAAGCCGGGATTGCGGTAGCGCAGATAGGCACGCAGGAAACTGCTGGTTTCGGCCGCGTGTACCCAGGTCAGCAGTTGCGGGTCGCTGGCGGCATAGGGACGTCCGTCGGCGCCGGTGCCGGTGACCGACAGATGGATGCGCTTGACCTTGTCGATCAGTTGCAGGGCATCGGCGCGGTTGCCGTAGGTGGTGCCGGCGATGAACTGCGCCGTGCGCCGCAAGCGGCCGAGCATGTCGGCCTGGAAGTTGGAGTGATCCCACACGCCGGCCAGCGCCAGCGGATGCAGCATCTGCAGCAGCAGCGCCGAGACGCCGCCCACCAGCATGGCCGTGAAGTCGCTGTGCACCTGCCAGGACGCGCAGTCTGGGCCGAACAGGCCGGGGTCACCCGGCGGCTGCAGGAAATCGGTGCTGCCCGGCGGGCGGCTGATGGCAAGCACACTGGCTTCGATACGGCGGCGCAAGAATTCCATGCGGTCAGGGCAAATCGATGAAGGCAGGCGCAGTGTGCCACAGGAATGGGGATGGGGTGACGCGGCCCCCGGTGCACCGTGCGTCTTCCGTGCGGATTGGATGCAATCCGATAGCCGGCCGGGGTGTATTGCGGTTCAATGGCCGTTCCCTTATCCGCATGAAAGGAGCATGTATGAACAAGCTGGCATATGGCGCATTGCAGGTGGTGGCCGGCGGCGTCTGGAAGCGGGTCTATGAGGCCAATCTGCCGCGCGGTAGCGATTGCCCGTGTCACCATGGCAATACGGACCGGCCGGTTCCGGGAAACTGGAATGTGCGTCCCGCGCCGGATTCCAATGCCTATGGCGAAGGCTGGGGCGAGGATAACAACGGCATGGGTTGATACCCGGCCCGGCCTCGCATGCATGCCGCGAGGCCGGGCTGCCGGGGAGGCGCTTACAGGGCCGTGCCGGGTGACGCCAACGGCACGCCGTTGATGGCGGAGACGCCCGACAGGGATGCCATGCGCTCGCGCAATGCCGCCGTCAGATCCCAGGAAGGCATCTGCGGCATATCGGGCCGTGTGATCATGCGCGCCGTGGTGGCTTGCCATGCGGCATGGATGTCGAAGGCATTGGCCGAGGTATGGCCGGCGAACTTGATCTCGTCGATCTGCCTGTGGTCGCCGGCGAAATGATCGGTCACGCGGATGCTGTCGGTGAAGCCGTAATCCAGCAGCAGGTCATTATTTTCGCGGCGGATCGCGCGCAAGTTGTCGAGCGTGACATCGGCAAAGCGGATGGTGTCCTGACCGCCGCCGTCATTGATGATGGTGTCGCTACCGTCGCCGGTACGGAAGGCGTAGATGTCATGGCCCGGCCCACCCTTCAGGGTGTCATTGCCGCGGCCGCCATACAGGGTGTCGTCGCCATGGCCGCCGTTGAGCAGGTCGTCGCCTTCTTCGCCGTCGAGGGAATCGCGGCCGCTGGCGCCGTAGAGCCGGTCGTTTCCGGCGCCGCCGGTGATGATGTCATGACCGCGTCCGCCATCGATGCGGTCATCAATGGCGCCGCCGTGCAAGTCGTCATCGCCGGGCGTGCCGAAAAGCGCGCTCGTGCCTGAACCGGGTTTGCCGGAGTTCGTCATCTTGGCCGGCGCATAGGCGCGCAGCAGGCGCTTGGTCGACCAGGCCACGCCATCGGAGAATTCGAAACGGTCGATGCGATGTTTGGCGGTGGAAAAATGATGCTTGATGGTGACGCGGTCATCCTCGCCATAGTCGATCTGCAAATGCCGGCCCATCTGGCGCAAACCGTGCAGGCCGGTCGAGGGCACATCGGTGAAGCGGATCACGTCCTGACGGCCGGCGCTGTCGTCCTGGTTGAAGATGGTGTCGATGCCGTCGCCCTGACCGAATACATACACGTCATTACCGGGGCCGCCGCGTAGCACATCATTGCCCTTGCCACCGCTCAGCAAGTCATCGCCGCGTCCGCCGCGCAGGGTGTCGTTGCCCTCGAGGCCGAACAGGAGCGTGCCGCGTGCGGCATCCGCATGCAGTACATCCGACCGCTGTGTACCCATGCGGCCATCGCGCAGCAAGGCGCCGGCGTTATCGGTGCGCGTCTCGCCCTGGCGCTGGATGCTGGCCAGCACATGCTGCCCGAACATGCCGTGGTACCGCTGGTCTTCGGCATACCGCGCCCAGGCGCTGGCGGCTTGCGATGGCGATTGTGCGTAGCGGGCTTGCAGCTTGTCGCCGACATCGCGCGTGTCGATGTCGATCCGGTCTTGCCCGAAGGTGAAGCGCACGGCGTCGTGGAACGGTGTCGTGTCGCTTTGCAGGCGCAATTGCGTGCTCACGTAAGCCATCAGTTCGTTGAAGGCCGCATTGATCGCGCGGGTGGCATCGGGGCCGAGTTTTTCATTGCCGTGACGCGGCAGGCTGGCCAGTTCCTCCGCACCGGGACCGGCGCGGAAGGTCCGGTCCAGTAGCCGTTCCAGCGCATGCAGCTTGCGCGCGTCGTCGAGATAGCCGAGCGGGCCTGAGGGCGGTTTGGCGGTTGCCGTGGGGCCGCTCACGCCTGTCCAGCGATAGATGATTTGCGTCACCATGTCATCGCGCCACGCGGCGTCGCGCGCGCCGCCATTGGCCAAGGCGCGCACCAGCGATTCGAGTTCGCCGCTGGCGTCGCGTTGCATCGCCTGCCGCAGGCTCGGCACATCGCTCATGCAGGCCAGATCCGGCAAGGCCGCGACCGAGGCGCGCAGAGGCAGCTTGCGCAATTCGCGGGTGCGCACGGTATCGGTCTCGAACCAGACATCATGCACGGCGCCGATGCCGCTGTCGTCGCGCGTGAAGTCGCCCAACTGGCGATGTGCATTGCCGTTGGCATCGACCCGGTCCGATGACGTGTAGGCGGTTCCCAGGCTGCGCACGCCGGCTTGCGTCAGGGTCAGCCATTCGGCCGGCGCGACCTGCCCGTCGCCATCATCGTCACGCCACAGGCGCAGTCGCGCGAAGGCGGCATCCTGCGCATCGACGCGCCCATCCAGGTTGTCGTCCAGTTCGGCCAGCGCATCGAAACCGTTGGCTGCCAACTGGCCATTATCGAGGTGGGTATGGTTGCCGAACAGTTCGCCGCCATCGGTGATGGCGCCGTCGCCGTTGCGGTCCAACACCAGAAGGGCATCGCCCGGCGCGAGCCATCCGGTGCGCTCGGCAAAGCCGTTGCCGTCGTGATCGAAATACGTGCCTGCCTGCAAACGGGTAGTGCGCACGCCGTTGCCATCGAGATCGAGCACCAGCGGGCTCATGGCGATTTCCGCCTGGGTGAAACGCGTCAGCAGTGTGTCGGCCAGCGTATTGCGGGCCTCCAGCAAGGCGCGGTCGGCAGCGACACTGTACGGACTCCAGTGCTGTGTGAAGCCGAAGGCATGCGGCAATGCGGCGTCGCGCCAGATGTCGGCAGTCCATTCGACGCAATTGCGGCTGTGATGTTCGTCGGCGATCTTTTCCCAGAAACGGTAAGCGGGCGGGTTGGCCGCCGCGCGCGCGATGGTTTTCATCAGGCGCCGGTGCTGGTCGTCGGACAGGTTGAAGACCGGTCCGCCGATGGAGGCCTGGCGTCTCCCTTGGGCCATCCCGTCACCGCTGCATGCGACCTTGCCCGGTCCCAGGATGGAGGCGGCATTGACCGGCGCCAGGCCGTATTCGAGGCAGCGACCATCGGCCTGTGTGATGCGGATGAAGGCGTGCGGCATGCCGTCGCTGTGGCCGGTGTCGATGCGTAATTGCACGGTGGCTTGCATGTGGTGATCTCCTTGTCAGTGATCGGTTGTGCGCGGGGATGGGAAGGAAAGGGCGGGGGGCATGCCTGGGCAGCCAGCGAAGTGTGGTGGATCGGCAGGAACCCGGCCATCGAACTTGCGCCAGATTGAGACGCAAGTTTTTTTCTGTCACGCATCGTCGTCGATCGTCGATGTCAGGCGATTGTCAGCAATCGGGGAGGGAAAGTTGCGACAGGAGAAACTAAGTTTTTCATTTGGCAAGACAACTAGGGAAAACACACCTGAGAGTCGTGATACAAGGCCGCAATTACCCCATAAACCCGATGGTTCTTTCCGATATGGCGGGGCGGATGCACTTTTAGAATCATTTCGCCAATCTTATAAAACGGTTCGGAACAGGGGGGAAAGTCATGCGTTGGTTCTACAACCTCAAGATCGCCAAAAAACTCATATTCTCGTTTGCCGCCATCATCGTGTTGACAGTGTTGCTCGGTTTGTTTGCCATCCGTCAGATTCACGAGGTCAACACGGCCTCCACCGAAATCGCGCATAACTGGTTGCCTGCGGTCAAGGCGGCCCAGGCGATCCAGGCATCGCTGCCGCGCATGCGTATTTCCGAATTGCAATTGGTTACCGCCGAGCAGGACAGCGACCGCGCCGATGCCGGCAAGGCCATCCAGTCGCGCCTGGCGATCCTGGCCAAGCAGCGCGCGGCTTATGAAAAGCAGATTTCCGAGGCCGAGGAAAAGGCCGTCTACGACAAGTTTTCCCAATCCTTCACCGCCTATCTGGGCGTGCAGAAGCGCCTGGCCGAACTGGCCGGCGAAGGCAAGCATGAAGAGGCGCGCGCGCTGTTCAAGGCGGACTCCAACAAGCTGTTCCGGTCGATGGTGGAAAACCTGGAGGCCATCGTCAAGATCAACGACGAAGGCAGCATCGGTTCCAGCCAGAAGGCCGATGAGATGTTCAATACCGCCATTACCTTGATCGGCGGACTGCTGGTTGCCATTGTCGTCTGCGCGTTTGCGCTGGCGGTGTTCGTGGCGCGCATTGTTTCGCGACCGTTGAATGACGCCGTGACCGTGGCCCAGCGCGTGGCGCAAGGGGATCTGTCGATGCACATCCAGGCCACGGGCAAGGATGAAACCGGTCTGCTGATGCAGTCGCTGCGCAGCATGAACGACAGCTTGCAGCATCTGGTCGGGCAAGTGCGCAATGGCACCGACACCATCGGCACCGCGTCGGCCGAGATCGCTGCCGGCAACCTCGACCTGTCCTCGCGCACCGAGCAGCAGGCCGGTTCGCTCGAGGAAACCGCATCGGCCATGGAACAACTGACCGCCACCGTCAAGCAGAACGCCGACAATGCGCGCCAGGCCAACCAGCTCGCGGCCAGTGCATCGCAGATCGCCAGCGATGGCGGCGAAGTGGTTGATGAAGTGGTGCAGACCATGGGCGCCATCAATGAATCGGCGCGCAAGATCGTCGACATCATCAGCGTGATCGACGGTATCGCCTTCCAGACCAATATCCTGGCACTGAATGCGGCGGTCGAAGCTGCACGCGCCGGCGAACAGGGCCGCGGCTTCGCGGTGGTGGCGTCCGAAGTGCGTTCACTGGCGCAGCGTTCGGCGACCGCGGCCAAGGAAATCAAGGAACTGATCGATACCTCGGTGGAAAAGGTGGACGCCGGCAGCGCCCTGGTCGGCCGCGCCGGCAGCACCATGACCGAGGTGGTCGCCAGCGTGAAGCGGGTCACCGACATCGTCGGCGAGATCACCGCGGCCAGCAATGAACAAAGTACCGGCATCGAGGAAATCAACCGCGCCATCACCCAGATGGATCAGGTCACGCAACAGAACGCGGCGCTGGTCGAGCAGGCCGCCGCCGCCGCGCAGTCGTTGCAGCATGAGGCCAACCGGCTGACCGAAGCGGTCAGCGTGTTCAAGCTGGCCTGATGCCGGTGCCGGCGGCCGCCGAGTGAGTCAGTTGCCGGCTTTCGCGTCCGGCCATTCGAAGCTGTAGCCCACGCCATACACCGCCTGGATGGCGTTGCCGTCGGGGAAGAAGGGTTCCAGCTTGCGGCGCAGGTTCTTGATGTGGGTGTCGACGGCGCGGTCGGTCACGGGACGGGTTGCGTCGTGCAGGTGATTGAGCAACTGCTCGCGCGAAAACACCTGGCCGGGGGCGGCGGCGAAGGTCTTGAGCAGGCGGAATTCCAGCGGCGTGAGGTTCAGCGGTTCGCCGCGGATGCTGGCCTGGTGGCGGGCGTCGTCAATGGCGAGGAAATGCTCGGCGCTCGCCGTCGCGGCGGGCCGGCGCGTATTGCGACGGAGCATGGATTTCACGCGCGCGACGATTTCACGCGGGCTGAAGGGCATCTTGCAGATGTAGTCGTCCGCGCCCATCTCCAGGCCGCGCAGCCGGTCTTCCTCTTCCACGCGGGCGGTCAGCATCAGCACCGGCACGTCGCTGAACCCGCGCAGTTCCTGGCACACTTCCCATCCGCTACGTCCGGGCAGCATGATATCGAGCAGCACCAGATCCGGATGGCGCGCGCGTACCGCCGGCACGGCGTCGTCGCCATTGGCGACGTGGTGCGAGGCATAGCCGGCGGCGGCCAGGTATTTTTGCAGCAGTTCGGCCAGCTTCGGTTCATCCTCGACGATAAGGATCTCGGCGCTGGCCGGCGCGGCGAAGCGAAAGGCGTCGTCGCTCATGCCGGCGTTTCCAATTGTGATGCCGTAGCCACGGCGGCGGGCAAGCTGATGGTCACCCGCAAGCCGCCCAGCGGTGAGGCCTGTGCCATGATGTGGCCCTGATGCGCATCGACGATGCGGCGGCAGATCGCCAGGCCGAGGCCGGCGCCGCCGCTGGCGCGATTGCGCGAGGATTCGACGCGGAAGAAGCGCTCGAACAGGCGCGCCAGCGCGGGTGCCTCGACGCCCGGCGCGGAGTCGTCGAGGACGATCTGCCACTGCTGCTCTTCCAGCCGGCAGCGCAGCATCACGCGGCCGCCCGCATCGGTGTAGTGCAGCGAATTTTGCAGCAGGTTGTCGAACAGCTGATGCAGCCGGGCGGCATCGCCATGCACCGGCATGCTGGGCGGCAGTTCGGTTTCCAGGCTCAGATGATGGCGGCGCAGCCGTTCCTCGCAGATGGGCAGGCTGTCGCGCAGCAGCAGCGCCAGGTCGATATCCTGCCGACGGTAGGTGAGCGCTCCGGCATCGGCCAGCGACAGGTCGTACAGGTCGCCCACCAGCTTGTTGAGATGCGCCACCTCGCTCTTGAGCGAACCGATGGTGTGCGCATCCGGTTGCAGCACGCCGTCTTCCAGGGCTTCCAGTTGACCGTTGAGGATGCCCAGCGGCGTGCGCAATTCATGTGAGACGTCGGCCATGAATTCGCGCCGCAGTTTTTCATTGCGCTCCAGGGTCACGGCGAGCTGGTTGAAGTCTTGCGCCAGGCGGCCCACTTCGTCGGCGGATTCGACTTCGACGCGGATCGAATAGTCGCCGCCGGCCAACTGGTGGGTGGCGCGCGCCACGCGCGACAGGGGTTTGAGCAGCACGCCGGAAATGCGCACCACCATGAACGCCGCCAGCATGATGGCGACCGCGGCGATGACCAGTTGCGCCAGGAACTGGCTTTGCTGGAAGCGCAGATCCACCGCGCCGATCACGCTTTCGAAGGGCGTCTGCGCGACCCAGCCGATCAGGCGGTCGTCGCGCATCAGCGGGCGCAGGCGCGCATCGGGCCCGACCTTGGGATAGCCGACCACCAGGTTGCGCTGGGCATCGAGCAAGGTAAAGCGCAGGGCCGCGCCGGTGAGGTCGGAGGTGGTGAAGTCCGACGTGGTGAGGGGCGCGCCATTGTGTTCGACGATGGCCGGCTTCATCAGCGCGAACCAGGCGCGCCGGTTGTTGCGCACGAAATCCCAACTGCCGTTGTCGCGATAGGCTTGTTCCAGGCGTGGGATCATGTCTTCCATGCGCTGCTGCGCCTGGTCGTTGAGATAGCCCAGGAAGTCGCGGGTGAAGGCGTAATGGCTGGCGCCGTTGATGGCGGCGATGAGCACCACGATCAGCGCCAGCATCGCGTAGAACAGTTTGAGGCGGATGTTGGCGCGGTGAAAGATGCGGTCGGTCAATGCCGACAATGAGATGGGCAACGGGAAACGCACGGTCGGCGGTGTCGAAACGGGTGGAACGGGCCATTAGGTTAGCAAGTTCCGATTCCATGGTGGGCGCGATGTTGTAAATCGTGACTGTGCTGAGAATTCTTCATTTTTCCTTCACATTTCACTTGTAAGATAGCCAGCTTCCTTTCCATTGCACCCGGGGGTTGTCATTATTGCAATGATTGTCGCGGGTAGAAAGCCAAACAAGATGTTTAACGAGATGTCGTCATCCCGCTCCTTTCCCGCGTCCGTTCGTCCCGTACTGGCTCGCCTGGGCATAGTCATGCTGCTGGCTACCGCCCTGGCCGCCTGTTCCCGTTCCGGCAACCAGCCGGCCGCCGCGTCGCAGTCGGAGGTCGGCTTCATTGTCGTCAAAGCGCAGCGCCAGGCGGTGACGACCGAGTTGCCGGGGCGCACCAATGCCTATCTGGCGGCCGATATCCGTCCGCAGGTCGGCGGCATCATCCAGAAACGGCTGTTCAAGGAAGGCAGCATGGTCAAGCGCGGCCAGCCGCTGTACCAGATCGATCCGGCCAGCTATCAGGCCGCCTACGACAGCGCCAAGGCGTCCTTGCAGAAGGCCGAGGCCACGGCCGCCTCCACCCGCCTGAAGGCCCAGCGCTACGCCGAACTGAACAAGATCGACGCCGTCTCCAAGCAAGACAACGACGACGTGCAAAGCTTGCTGCGCCAGAACGAAGCCGACGTCGCCGTGCAGAAGGCCGCCGTCAAGAATGCGGCGATCAACCTCCAATACACCCGCATCCTGTCGCCCATCACCGGCCGCGTCGAGCAATCGGCCGTCACGCCGGGCGCGTTGGTGACGGCCAACCAGACCACGGCGCTGACCACGGTGCAGAAGATCGATCCGATCTATGTCGATGTCACCCAGTCCACCGTGGATCTGCTGCGCCTGCGCCGCGAACTGGCCAGCGGCCAGATCCGCAAGAGCGGCGACAATGCCGCGCAGATCAAGGTCGTGCTGGAAGACGGCTCGACCTACGATCACGTCGGCAAGCTCGAATTCTCCGGTCTGTCGGTCGATACCGGCACCGGCATGATCACCTTGCGCGCGGTGGTGCCCAATCCGGACGGCGTGCTGCTGCCGGGCGCCTATGTGCGCGCGGTGCTGGAGGAAGGGGTGGACGACCACGCCATCCTGGTGCCGCAGAAGGCCGTGAGCCGTGACCTCACCGGCGCGGCCACCGCGATGGTGATCAACGCCGACGGCAAGGCGCAGCAGCGCTTGCTGACCGTGGCGCGCGCCATCGGCAACAACTGGTGGGTGACCAAGGGCCTGGCCGAGGGTGACAAGCTCATTGTGGACGGCCTGCAAAAGGTGCGCTCGGGCGATACGCCGCGCGCGCTCGACATTACCGACTCGCTGCAAAAGGATCTCGCCAAGGAAGCCGCCGATGCGGCTGCCGACAAGACCCTGGCCGGCGGCCAGAGCACTGCCGCCGGCGCGGCTGGCGCGAAGTAAGGGGCAGCACGCACATGGCACGTTTTTTCATTGACCGGCCCATCTTCGCGTGGGTCCTCGCGATCATCGTGATGCTGGGCGGCCTGATGTCGATCCGCCAGCTGTCGCTGGAACAGTATCCCGACATCGCGCCGCCCAAGATCAACATCCGCACCACCTACACCGGCGCTTCGGCCAAGACCCTGGAAGACTCGGTGACCCAGGTCATCGAGCAGCAGATGACGGGCCTGGACAATCTGCAATACATGTCGGCCAGCTCCAGTTCGGCGGGTACCGCCGTGGTGTCGCTGACTTTCACCGCCGGCACCAACCCGGACGTGGCGCAGATGCAGGTGCAAAACAAGCTGCAACAGGTGACCGCGCGCTTGCCGCAAGCCGTGCAGAACAACCGCGTGACGGTGACCAAGGCGGCCATCGACATCCTGATGGC
>Ga0154006_1000163_pt1 | contig 22226 bp, 19 predicted proteins | sample TSFL090MetaG_FD_104747 | JGI IMG/M metagenome (GOLD analysis project Ga0154006, IMG submission 104747) | Attine ant fungus gardens microbial communities from Florida, USA - TSFL090 MetaG | ecosystem: Host-associated > Fungi > Mycelium > Unclassified | place: USA: Florida, Wakulla State Forest...
GTTAAGGTTTTCAGAAAAGTTATATTGTAAATGAGAGTATTGAGGTTTTTAGTCACACTCTACAAGGTAATCCAAAGACAAGAGAGAATGTGGGGTTTCAACAGAAGTAAATTTTAGATGAACTACAGAAAGAGAGAACTTGCCATTCCCTTCTCTTTCTAGACTGTATTTATCCTATCTAGTAACATGTAAAGATGTAGCTATAATGACTTAGTCCCACTCCTAGTCCAAGTTGACAAGAAGAACTTGATTTTTTTTTAAAAAAAATCAATAATTTATTACATAGAGCATGTTGGCAGGCTGTGGTAGCTACACAGAGTGAAACTACTTAAATATAAAAAAAGGGGCCAGACAAAGAGGGAAAGAATAAAAAAAAAGGAAAAAGATATTTAAATTTGAAGAAAGAATACAAGATACATGTATACTACATGTGCTCTGTATTTCTACAATAAGATTCACCTCACTTCCCCTGGTGATTATCCATTGTCAAAGCTGAATGCTGTGGGGTTCTGTATCAGGAAGTGCACAAAACTCCCAATAGAGATATCTCTTGACCTTGTGTCTTGATTGTAAAGACTACACAACAATATGTTCATAATCTTGGATGTCAGCCTGCCCACATAAACAGCTGAGTAGAGAATTCTTTGTCTGTATTCACCAATAGAGGCATGTCTGGTGGTCATACAAGTGAACCTTGCACACAAGGAATTGGAGCTTTCTACAAATAGGAGCTATGAGCCTCCATTAGTATATGTTGGCTTTAGGACTTTTCCCTTGTTGTCTTCAAAGTTCAGAAAGAGTTGACCTCTTCTACAATTGTTTGGAAAGGTGTCTTACTATTCCTTCAAGATATCATTGCACTCCTTCTTTCTACTAAATAAGAAAGAGTTTTTGCTGGGTAGTATAGGGAAATTGTCTACTTCCTTTACTTGAATATCAACAATCTTGTGTCTAGGCCACTCAGCTTTGCTTGGACAGTACCAGAAGTATATGTAGTTGCAACTATCTTTCACTAAGAATTCTTTAACTCCAATTGCTATATAGATAATAAAAGTTTGAAGAAGATTAATGTGCAACTCAAATATCTTTTTTGCTGCTGTTATTGAGTCTGTAATGATGATGATTTCATGGACATCTTGGTCTTCCATTGTTATAACACAGCCAAAATGGCTAAGTTATTATTTATATTTCTTTTCTTTTCTTTTCTTTTTCATTTAATAATCAGTGGATGTATGAGAGGGAGTGACTCAAAAGAGATGCATGGGACTTTATAAATAGAAGTAAATACAGAATATATATAAGTAGTATACAACAATCAAATGAGAACTCTATTGAGTTCTCTTTGTCAGACTTGGAGTGTGATTAAGTCATCTCAGGCTAAGTCACTACATCTATGGTAGAGATGAGATCTAAGTGAATGGTCATTAGCTCAGCTTCTATAAAGGTAATATTTATTGTTTGAGCTCTTGTCTGTTTTATGACAGCATTGTTTTTCCAGATGTAAGTAACAGCAGTGGCCACATTAGACTTCTTGACACCTCCATCTGCTATGACAGTGACTAAATATAGGGATATTTGGGACTGGCAGAAGACTTTGTTGAGGTTGTCTAGGTGTTTATAGATGTCTTCTTTGTCTGATGAAATAGGAGAATAAAATAAAAATTTGTCAGAGAAATAATTGACTACTCTCAAACCAGAAGAAAAAATAGAATGAAAAGGTAAGAAACTTTTATTGACTTCTGATAACTATGTATTGACATCTTTAATGGAACTTTTTAGTCTTATTTTTTGTTTTACTATAAGATTTTGAGTCAAGAATTTGTGAGGGAGTTGATTCTTGGTATGTTATATATCTAATAACAAGTTAATGGCATAGGACTGAGGTATCAATTTATAACAGAGGTGATAGCAACCATTAAGCTTTCATAAGTGGAGATATGTTAGTACAAGACCAGCAACAGCCTTGATGCTTTTTTTTGCATTTTTTTGAGTTCCACTAAGTTTTTAACAACAGGAGCTCCTTTGAAGAACTATAGCTAGAAGCTGTATAAAGCAATAGGGAAGATGCACATTCTATACAACAGATGCTTTTGAAAGGAAAGAATACCCTGTGAAGAGTTACCCAGAAGCTTTATAGCATTAAGGGTTGAGAGACATTTCATGGCATAATAATGTACATGGTGATGAAAGTTGAGTTTTTGGTCAAAGAAAAAGCCTAAGTATCACCAGATGGGTTTAGGTTGGAGAACAGGTCCTCCTACTGAAAAGAGATTGATGGAGGGGTTTTGAGCTCTGGTAAAGTGAAAGACCTTAGATTTGTTATGTTCCATGGTGAGACCTATATCAAGAAGGAGTTTAGACATAATGTTGTAGCTACAGAGGAGAAAAACAGAAAACAGATTATAACTCTTCTTTTGTGAAATTAAAAGACTGTCATTAATAAAAGATAGAATGTCTATAGGGATTTTTTCTTTGAGATTTTTTATTCTTTTTTTTATGATTAGAGCCATATAAATAGCAGACAGAATAGAAAAGAGAGCAGAGCCCTGGCCTACACCAATACTGGTGTTGAATAATAGAGAGATGAAACTATTCCAAGTGTACATTATTGATCTGTTGGAATGGTAGTTGTCAAAGAATTTAACTATGTTGTTGTTTAAGCCTGCTTTCTTAAGATATAAAGAAAGGAATAAATGATTGAGAGAGGAAAAAAAACTAGACAATGTCAAACACAATCATACTAGTGTAACATTATTTAGCCTAGCTTACACAAATAATATGGGTGAAATAAGTACCTGCATTGATAGTAGAGCATTGTCTAATGTCTCCAAGTTGATTAGAGTCCAAGAAACTGTTTGCCAACATATGAAATAGAAAGTGATTGCTGATGACCTTTTCAATAAGTTTGCCTATTATGTTAAGGAGTACTATAAAATGGAACAATTTGGGGGTATTATATGAGTCTTTATTAGGCTTGGGTATAACAACTAGAGTAACCTCTTTGAAATGCCTAGGCTAGACTTCTAGAAGTATACAAGTGTTAACTATGTTAACAATTTTTTTAAAGTATATGCCGTCAGCAATAATGGTTTTAAAGTGTCTCCAGGAGACATAATTAGGGCCAGGGATAAAGAAAGATGAGCATTTAGCTATCATATCTTTAACTTCTTGATGAGAAAACAAAGGCCATTTTATGGGATCATATTGTGTTATATCATCTAGGAATCTTTTGTCAGTTTGGCAGTTTTTAGCAAAGTTATATAAACTATATAGAGCATTTCATAGTGATTTGAGGGTATTACGGGGTTGCCCTTTATATGTGATAGTTTTGATGGTAGGTAGCAATTTCTTTTTGACCCAGTTCATGAGATACCATAGTTGTTTATTTGAGGTTGTAATTTTTTGTATTTTGTCATCAAAGAACTTTCTCTTAACCAACTGAACTGACATTTTGAAGGTTTTTCAATTGGCACAATTGCTATAAGTACAATAGTTATTAAGACTGTCAGTATACTCTTAGTTCTACCATTCTTTAGAATATTTTATGATTTGGCTGGTTTTGGTGTATTTGGACTATACATCCCTGAATATTAGTGCTAGATTGTCAACTAGGGTTTTGAGTTTACTATTGTTGCTAATAGTTACTATATTCAGAAGTTTGATGTTTTCTTTGATTTCTATAATAAACTTTTTCTCAGCTTTGCTATTCTTTTTGATAGATCAGATAATGATATTGATGTCTTCTTCCTTGATGCCAATTTTAATGACCATAGGAACATAATTGGATGGCTTTCTCTTGTCTGGGAATAGGAGGTGCTTGGCAAATCTACAGTATTAAAAGAGAGAAAAACAAGATCTAAAACTGAGTTAGTATCTCTAGGATTGTCAGTGTATCTTGTGGGGCCTAGATTATATGGAGAGGATAACTCAAGATCTAGGCTGTTGGCAATAAGGGTAAGATTCTCAGTATAGATTGAATAATGGAAGAAAGAAGGGTTTCAGTCACAGTCTCTAATGTTGAAATTGTCCATCATTGTGACAATGTTTTCTATGTTTCTGACATTGTCTCATAATACTTGGAGGGCTTCCTGATTGTTGTCTGAATAAACATTTATAATATAGCTAATATTTTGATTGTTATGGGATAACATGATATTAATATCTCAATGGTTAATAATGTCCAATATATTTTTTTGTTTCTCTAGAATAATGTCAGTAAAATTTTTGTTCTTTCTGATATTTTGAGAAAAAACCTATAGGTTATGAATATTTATAGCTTGTTACTGCTCATAGCTGAGTGGATTGAATTAGCTCTAATTTCCTGGAGCTCTTGTGACTTCTTGTTGTGCTATTCACAATTAAATTGGTTTTCCCAAAACAGGCATTTGTTGTTGTCAGCAGTATGATCTCTCTTGTAGTTGATGCATTTGAATGAGTGAGGGCAAGGTTCACCTGCTTTTGTTTCTGGTCTGGAAGAGCTAATTTTTAAATTAGCTTTACAGCACCAAGCTATATCCCTATGATGTTCAATTTTGTGAGGTCTACTGCATTTCTGACATTTAGAGCTATGAGCTCTGTAAGCAAATATAAAGTGACCCTACTTCCAATAGTTGCAACACTGAGGTATACTAGGGTTTATATTAGTTCCTTTAATAGTAGTAATGTGATGACTAAAATTGAAGAAGTGGTTAATAAAAAGCTTAGCCTTGGAACCATTCTGTGAATCCCAAATGTCTAGCCAAACAATAGCCATGTCTGACTTGGGTAATGCTTTGATAACTTTGGGTTTTGAAACAAGTAAGATGTTTTCAAACAAGCTAGTATAGTTGATCAAGTTGACAATGTTCTCATAAGTAAACTTATTACTATTGGGTTGGATGTATGGGATGCTTGTAATCTTGAGATAGGATTTGGATTGCAGCAAACAAGGGAAAAGTACTTTGTGTTGTGTGACTCAAGTTGAGTTGACTCAGCAGCTAAGTCTTTAAGAATTACAAAGAGAACTTGATGGAGTTCCCACTTAATTGTACCAGCTACTTATACAAGTATGCTATTTGCTCTTATTTATATTGATAGTATTCTACAACCAGCCAAGAGGCTGCTAGTTCAATTCCCTTGTCTGTCATTCTATAAATACATATCTTTGGTCACAGTTAAGGCAACTCATAACACTTTATTATTGTTGATACTGTTAATTGACTTGATATATTTCTCAATGAGACCAAGGTTACTAGGTGCAAGAATATTGTTAGTAGTGATAGAAACACCATCCAAACATAGATAGATAAACTCTGACCAAATAGTAAATTTGGTATTTTTCAGGAGACCATTAATAAGACCAACATGAGTACTAGCTTCTTTCATAATTAAATCAACATGTTTCTCTAAGATAGGTACTATGGCCTATTTTCTTGAGGGTTCTTTGATAGTGATTTGGATTTTCTTCTTCTTCTGGGTAGTTAGGAAAGCTGAGTTATATATGTCTAGAATCTTGCTATTGGGCAATGCTAGAAAAGCTTCTTTGATATACAAGATATTTTCAGCAGACATAGTAGCTTGTGCAAAACTATACAGTACTATGGCTTTATTATGCTTGACAAGTGTCTTTTTTGATTTCTCCCTTGTTTCTTTACTAGGATAAGGGGATAGAGGTGGCAGAACATAATTAATTCTTGTTGCTCTATTAGTATTGACCAAAGGAGATCACAGAGAGGGTTGGTTTCTACCAAATTGAGACTTGACCTTGGACCAAAAAGTGACATTATCTGTAGTATTGATTTGGTCCTATTCAGCTTTCTATATGGCTGATACAAATGTCCAAGCAGCTTTGCCAAATGGCTCCAGTTGAGAAATGTCCTCATTATTATGATCTTTGAGCTTTCTTTGTTTGAGGAATATTGCTATACACTAGAAGGAGTATGCCATATTGAGAACATTACCTTGGAGGAATTCATTGGTGCCAAATAGAGAAGTGGCCCCAAATCTACCATTCTATAAACTGGAATCAGCTAGGATGTTGGTACTATATAGAATAACTTCTAGGAGGAAAAGCTGAGATGAGGAGGTCTGAGGGAGTGTGTTAATAAATATTGCCTTATTGACTTCTTAAGGTTGAGCACCCGTCTTGCTAGATCCTTGAAGTTGAGTGACTGCATTCAGTAGCTCATTTGAAGCCTAATATTCTTGTTGATTTTCTTGGTCTTGTATCTGCTCACTATCCTGACTATTGTCTTTGGGCTCTTTGACCTCTATATTGTTCTAGAGATCTATTCTTTCTGCATAATCTATTTCTAATAATGTTCCCAAGTTCATAGATACCTCAGACAGGCTTCTAGGCTGGTCTATTAATGCCCTTGAGATAGGACAGCCTCTTTATATATTAATGGCCATGTTTTCAGACCTTTTGACATGATATATAGGAAATTGAAACTCATGGTCACTGTTTACAGTCAATGTAAAGTATTTATTCACTGTTTTTCTTCCAGGTGCTACTATAATGATAGTGGTAATGGGACAAGAAGTGATAATGATAAAGAACTTAATAGTGTTTCTATTCAATTACTGTATACTATTTATACATATTCTACTATTTGTTATTATCTATAAAGTCCCATATGCTTCTTTTTTTCTGACTCTCTTGCATGTCTGATCTTTAGAAATTAAAAGAAAATAAATGAAAAATAAATATTAACTTAGCTGTTTTTGCCAAGTCATAATATAACATTACAGAAACTACTATCCTAAGTACTAGTAAATTATCATGTACTAGAAATTCAGTATTATTTATTATTTATTTTCTTTTTCTTTTTCTTTTATTTGTAATTTCCATTTCTGAACTCCTAATTTGTCTATACTTATAGGATTACAATATAGACCAATACTTGTACAATAGCTCCTATTCTGGATTTTGTATAAGTATTCTATTAATACATTATAGTTTCTTAGCTTGTAGATTAAAGTCACAAAGTTATTAATCCCTGTAGTACCATTTCTCTCTGCTGTAAGAGCAACATCAAGTGGAAGGCTAGATGTTATATCAATAAGTTTAGTAAGGGTTCTAGAAGCTAGAGTGATATTTGAGTAAGAATAGATCTACCAATACAAGCTCTTATATATACTATAAGAAACAGTCTGTGTGTAGTCATGTGAACTATAGTCCAACAATAGCACTTTCCTAATTAGAATAAATAGAATGATTGAAACAACATATAGACAGAGAGATAAAAGAGTAGATGGATAAGTGTCATAAGATAAGATCTACTGGATAATTATAAATTGGATAATTAGCTAAGCCCTATCCTAGAGTAACAGCTGTTCCCTTATATCTGCTATATATCTCTTCATTCCATTACTCCTGATTTTATCTCTTTTTTAGACAATATTTCACTACTCTAAAATATACAACAACAACAAATAATAGGAAATCAAGACACAGTACATAAGTTAAGGCCAAAATCATTCTACTCCTTTATTATCACTAATATTCTCTTTAGACAGCTGTTGTTAAGACTCTAGACCACAATATAGTGCAACCATTGGATTGAGCTAACCCTAAAACTAATTTGTCTTTTATTCAGGGTAAACAAAAAAAACTCAACAGAGTTTGTAAGGGAATATCCTAGGAGCATGCTTAGTAAATGTTAATGGATCTATTCTTATCTAGGATCTGGATCTCTTAGTGCATGTCCTGAGATGACTTAATCATACTCCAAGTCCAAGTTAATAAGGAGAACTTAATAGAATTTCTATTGGATTCTATATACTATTTATACAACTACTATATAGCCTATGCACTACTCTTCCACACTTATTATGTAACTCTATTATGTGATGTGACAGTTGTGACCATAATGTGTGACATCTATCATATAATACTTTTCCATACTTTTTTCTTATATAGTAAGTCTAAATAAGAAGAAAAAAGAAAAAGAAAAGAAAAGAAATATAAATAATGACTTAGCCATTTTGTCAAGTCATGACAATTCCTGACCCTGACCATTAGAACATTCTGTAGCTAGGGAAACTTGTATATATAGTATGAATTACCCTTTAGGAGCCTTATTTTATTTTCTAAGAAATCTCCTAGAGATAAGTTGTAATATACTCTGGACTTTATTTATATACTAAGGAATTGTAAGGGGACACCCTAGGAACATGCTTAGTTATTAGATAAGCTCAGTATCTATAGGCTAAGTATATCTTCTATATTGTATTTCTATTCTCTTCTGTACTTCTTTTGTTTTATATTATTATGGTAATACCTGTTTAACTATATAAGGACATGTGGTATTATTAGGTTAGTGTTCATGTGACTATACACAGACTGTCTATTGTAGTAAATATAACAGCCTGTATAAGTAAATATATCTTTACTCAAATATTACACTAGCTTTTAGGACCTTTGCCTAGCTTATTGAGCAATCTTCTCTAAGTGTTCCTCTTACAGGAATCTTCTGGAGTCACTTTGCTCTAGTCACCCTTACAGTAGTTAGGGTAGAAAGAGCATTATTTATATTAGTTTCTGAGTTGTTCTATTGCTTGGTGACTTTATATAAATGGTGTTACAGATAGACAAGGGCATTGGTTATACTCTAGAGGGTATCTATATACAACATTTGCATGGAACAGAGTATATAGAGGGTTGGTATAAGAGAACCCTACCAATGCCATCCCTAGAACACTAGATTGACCTCCTAAAGTAACCCTGCATCTAATTAAATATTACTATATAATATTTAATTATCTTAGCTCAATTTGGTGACTCTTGACCTTACAGGATAGAACCATAGAATCAGAGATACACAACTGTAGTAGTATATATACTATAAAGTACATCTCCAGGAGCCTTATTCTAAACTCTAAGGATTCTTCTAGAGATAAGTTATAATATACTTAGGAGCTGTAACATAACTAAGGATTCTCCCAGAGCCTACTCTACTCCAGTTGCCCTTACAGTTGGTATAAGAGTGACTAGAGTAAAGTAAGCTCTAGAAGAATTCTTAGTAATATTGTACTCCTAAGTATATTACAACTCACCTCCAGGAAAATTCTTAGAGTTTAGGATAAGGCTCTTGGGATATACTCTACAGTATATATACTACTACAGCTAGGATATCCCTAGTTCTATAGTTCTGTCAGATAAGATTAGGAGATTTCTGTTATGAGATGACTTCCAAGAAAAAAACTATTTCTCATATATTTATTAACTTGATAGAAAACATCCAAGAATACAATGTAGGAAAGATATAAATAGCATAGGAAGGATTATGTAAAATATAGATAGTTCTTAGTAAAGGTCATGTGATTGTGGGAGACAGCCATATAGACTAGCCAATATTTGTATATGTATTTAGTAGAATTCAATAGGGAACTCTATTAAGTTCTTCTTGAACAACCACCTTGGTTGAGCCTTAAGTTTTCATGATCCTGGACTAACACAAGAACTTGATATCCATTGTTGATCCTGTACCTCACAGTCTCAATACTTTACTCTTTACTCTTTACTTATTCTCTCATTATTCTCACTAGTGAGTACAGCACTTGGAAGCTTTTTGGAAAGCAGACCCTAGCTGTAAAGGGAACTTTACTATTAGTTAGGGACAGTAGATAGACAGCCTGGACAAAACTCATATCCCTGCCTTAGACCTAACCTCTATATTGAATGGACTTGTATATAGTTCTTTGCTATCAGTTCTGTGCTACTGGTCTATTGTGATCAGTCTATGCAGAGGAATGATAGTAACCTCTTAAAGATCTATCTAGATTAGAGATTTTCTTCTTAGGGATAATATTATTTTACCTTTCTTAGTCAGTAGCTAGCTATAAGTTCAGACAAAGAAGACCACTTATCTTCATATAAGGAATCATCATTATTATTATTGCCATCACTACCACTACCAAACATATCTCAACAACAGTAGCAACAATCTACAGAGTAGCCTATGGCTTTTATACTACAATCTCCTCCTTCTACTCAGGAAGAGCAACTCCTTACCTTAATTGCTGGCCTGTAGCAGTAGGTAGCTACCCTATTGCAACAGAATAGAAGAGCTAGAGTAGAGGTAGCAAAACCTCCCTTGTTTAGTGGAAAAATAGAGGAAGTAAGTATATTTATTAATATAGCTCAGTTGTATCTCAGTATGAAAATAACAGAGGAATAGGAAGCAACAAAGATGGTCTAGGTACTGTCTTATGTGCAGGGAGGGATAGCAGAGGCATGGAAAGATAATCTATTGAATAAGTTATCAAAGAGAGAATTGAAAGTAGAGATGGTAGAAGAACTATTCAGCAAGATGAGAAATAAATTCAGAGAGACAGCAGAAAAGAAACAAAAGATAGAGCAACTGAGGATAATTAAGCAGGAGGAAAAAATCTGTGACAAGTATGTTCAGAAGTTCAAGAAGGTAGCATAAGGTAATGGCTATGAGAGATGATCTCTTATTGAAGAGTTTAAAAGGAAGCTAAGTAGAGCACTTAGGAGGAAGTTGGCAGAGGTAGAAAGCCCTCCTAGTATGATAGAAGAATGGCAAGAAAGGGTAGTAAGGTTGAATAGAAACCAGAGGTAAAGTAGAGCAGAAAAGAGAATATTAAAGAGAAATGCAGTATATTTATAGAAAAATACACAGCCTAAGGGAGGCTTTGGTAGAGGATCATATGGAAAGAGAAGAGAACAGATCATGTAAAAAGCAGAAGATCAGAACTTTAGAGAAGAAGCACAGAACAATCAGAAAGAACAGAGGCTAGAAAGAGACCCCAATGTAATGGATGTTAATAGGAGAAAAGGGAGAGATAGAATGTACTATGTATGTGGAAAGTGAGGCCATATGGCCAAAAACTGTTAGCAAAGAAAGGAAAGAGAGGAGAGTAGTAGAAACACTGCAAGAGTTAGCAAAAGACAATGGAGGACAGGGAGCTCCCAGCTGACCTTCTCAAATATATACAGTGTATTGTACCCAGAAAAACTAGGAAATAAAGTTCCTTGTTAAAATAACACTAAGAGAGTAAAAGATATACAGTATATACTGTAGCTGCTAAGAGAAGTGTAGATGAAAATAGAGTTGGAAAAGCTGAAAAGTCATAAAGGAATAGTAGTAAAGATATTGTTAGATAGTGGAGTAACAGGACTATTCATGGACACAAAGTCTACAAAAGAAAAGGGGTTTAAGCCAAAAAGGCTAACAAATCCTCTGTTAGTATAGAATGTAAACAAAACTGTTAATGTAAGAGGAACAATTACTCATCAGGTAGAGTGCAATATGTTCTTCAAAAGATATGTTGAGAGAACATGAATGGATATGTGCAATTTGGGAAAGACAAAAGTAATATTAGATATACTCTGGTTAGCCATCTACAACCCAGAAATTGACTGTGAAAAGGAAAAAGTAAAAATGATACAGTATTCACCTATATATAGAAAAAAAAGCAGGAAATACAGAAGAAAAAGCAAGTGAGAAAGATAAAAAAAGGAAAAACAGTGGAAGAACTAGCACCTAGGAGATTCTGGAAGTGGAAGCAAGTATTTGGAAAGAAGGAGTTGGAAAGAATGTCCATAAGAAAACCATAAAACTATATAATAGAATTGAAGAAAGGGTTTGTGCCAAGAAAAGAAAAGGTATACTTACTATCAAAGGAGGAAAGAGAAAAAGTACAAGCATTTGTAAAGGACCAGTTACAAAAAGGATACATCCAGCTGTCAAAATTGCTACAGACCTCACCAGTCTATTTTTCAGCAAAGAAGGATGGAAAAAGAAGAATGGTACAAGATTATCATTATATGAATTAGTAGATGGTAAAGAATAAGTATCTCTTGCCCTTTATTGCAGATATCCTAGATGGAGTGGAGAAAAAGAAAGTGTTCACAAAACTGAATCTTAGATGAGAATACAACAATGTAAGGATCAAGGAGGGTGATAAGTAGAAGACAATGTTTACAATGCACATTAGGGCATATGAACTAATGGTCATGTATTTTGGACTGACAAATTCTCCAACTACCTTTTCAACTATGATAAATAACCTATTCCAAGATATGATCAACCAGAGGAATATAGCAACATTCATTGACAACATAATAGTTACTATGGATACTAAGGAGGGATATGATAAGCTAGTGGAGGAAGTATTAAACAAACTAGAGAAAAACAATCTGTTTGTTAAGCCAGAAAAGTATTGGTAGAAAGTAAAGGAGGTAGAATTCCTGGATGTAGTAATTGGACCTCAAGAGGTAGAAATGCAGAAAGGAAAAAGTAGATGGAGTTCTAAGCTAGCCAGTGCCAAGAAATATAAAGGAAATAAAAAAGTTTCTAGGGCTTGCAAACTATTATAGATAGTTCATTAAGGACTTTGCTAGAATAGTGGTACCTTTGCACCTACTAGTTAGAAAGAAGAAAAAGTAGAGGTAGAGAGAAGAGCAAGAAGAAGTATTCAGGAGATTGAAAAAAGTATTTATAACAAAGTTAGTCTTAGCTATCCCAGATTTAGATAGAAAAATAAGGATAGAGGCAGATGCCTCAGACTATATAATAGAAGGAGTACTGTTAGTAAAATATGGAGATGAAAAGTAGAGGCCAGTTGCCTTCATCTCAAAATTATTGAATACAACTGAGTGGAACTATAAAATCTATAACAAAGAGATGTTAGCAGTAATTTGGTACTTAGAGTCATAGAGGTACTACTTAGAAGGAGCAAAAGTAAGGTTTGAAATCTAGATGGACTACAAAAACCTCCAGTACTTTATAACTAGCCAGAAGTTAAACAAAAGACAAGCTAGATAGATATTGTATCTATTACAATTCAACTTCATCTTGAAGCATGTTCCAGGAAAGAGTATAGAAAAGATGAATGGATTGAGTAGGAGACCAGATTGGCAAGAATGAGTAGAAAAGGATAACAAGAACCAAATGTTGATAAAGCCAGGATGGATAAAGATGAAAACATTGGTAGAAGAGAGCAATCTAAGAGACAAGATTAGAAAAGCACAGGAGGGAGACAAAAAAGTAGTTAAAATGGTGAAAAAACTAAAGAAAGCAGGGATAAAAATATTGAGGAACAAGGAATAAACAATAGAGAAAGAAGTAGTCATGAAAGAAGAATGAATCTATATGCTAGAAGAGGAATTGAGAAGGAAAGTGATACAGTTATATTACAATACACCAATGGGAGAATATAGGGGAAGGTGAAAGACAACAGAACTAGTGACAAGAAACTACTAGTTACTAGAAGTTATGAAGGAAGTAGAAAGATATATGGATGAAAATGATACTTGTCAACACTACAAGAACAAAAGTAAGGTCCTAGCAGAAAAGCTAATGCCCAATACAATTCTAGAGAAACCATGGAGCCACATTTCAGCAGACTTCATTACAAAGCCACCTTTAGCTCAGGATTATGATGTAATTCTAGTAGTTTGCAACCAATTCAGTGAAATGGCATATTTTATAGCAACTATAGAGAAATATCAGCAGAAGGACTTCTTAAGGGCTTTTGGTGGCCATTTAGATTGTTGAAATTGGTCAAGTATTCCCAGAGTTATGGTCCAAATGAAGTTTGTGACATAAAAACAGAAGAGGGATATGATAAAATTGTAGAAGAAGTATCAAAGAGGTTAGAGAAAAATAACTTATATATCAAGCCAGAGAAATATGTATAGAAGGTACAGAAGATTGGATTTCTAGAGGTCATCATAGGATCCAATGGAATCAAAATAGAAAAGAAAAAGGTAAATAGAGTGTTAAGTTGACCAGAACCAAAGAATGTAAAAGATGTTAGGAAGTTTTTAGGTCTCACTAACTACTATAGGAGGTTTATCAAAAACTTCACTTGAGTAGCAAGGCCAATGAATATGTTGATGAGAAAGGATATGAAATAACAATGGAAAAAGGAATAATAGTGAGCATTTAATGAGCTAAAAGGGATATTCACAACCAGACTAGTATTGGTAGCCCTAGATCTAGATAAAGAATTTAGGGTAGAAGCAGATGCTTTGAACTATGCTACTAAAGGAGTACTGACAATGAAGTACTCTAATGAGTTGTAGAGACCAGTCACTTTCATTTCTCAGTCCTTAAGTGATATAGAAAGGAATTACAAGATACATGACAAAGAGATATTAGCAGTAGTCAGATGTTTAAAAGTGTAGAGGCATTTCCTGAAAGGAACAATTATAAAATTTGAAATATGGACAGACCACAAAAATCTCAAATACTTTATGAAAGCACAGAAATTGAATAGGAGACAAGCAAGATAAGCATTATACCTATTAAGATTCAATTTTATGCTAAAGTATGTTCTAGAAAACAAAATAGGAAAAGCAGACAGCTTGAGTAGAAAGCTGGACTAGGAAGTAGAAGTAGAGAAAAATAACAAGAATGAGACATTGGTAAAACCAGAGTGGCTAGAAGTTAGAAAAACAGAAAAGGTAGAAGTAATAGTAGAAGGAGTAGATCTACTAGAGAAAGTGAGATGGTCAAAGGTGAAAGATAATGAAGTGATAAAAGTAGTTGAAGAAATAAAGTGGGTAGGAGTGAAAATGTTGAGAGATGAGGAGTAGAGGGAAGTAGATAGTGTAATGTATAAAGAGGGAAAGGTATATGTGTCTAAAAATGATATATTGAGAGCAGAAATAATTAGGTTATACCACAATATACTAGTAGAAGAACATAGAGGACAATAGAAGATAGTAGAACTAGTCACTAGGAACTTCTTGTGGCCAGAAGTAACAAAAGAGATGAAAAGATATATGGAAGGGTGTGATTTCTGCCAAAGGAACAAAAACTGTATAGAATAGCTGGCTGGCAAATTAATGCCTAACTCTATCCCAGAAAAACCCTGGATACACATATTGGCAGACTTTATTACCAAACTGCCTTTAGCTCAGGAATACAACACTATCTTAGTAGTAGTAGACCAACTAACAAAAATGGTGTACTTTATACTAACTACAGAAAGAACATCAGTAGAAGGGTTAGCAAGGTTGTTCAGGAACAACATATGGAAACTATATAGTCTATCCAAAAATATCATATCAGACAGAGAGCAACAGCAGAGTTTGTATATGATAACAAAGCATACTCAAGTACAAAGACATTGTCCTTTAAAGTAAACTATAGGCAAGATCCTAGGATGGGGTTTGGAGTGAGAAAGAAGGGGAAATACAAGGGAGCAGGGAAATATACAACAAAGATAAAAGAGATATAGGAGGAAGCTAAGTGTTATGAGAGCCCCAAAAGAGGAATAGTTTTCTGAGCATTTGAACACTTGATCCAAAACCTTAAGATGTACAATGGGGTTAAGATATAAATAGTGTGGGAACTAAGGTCACATGACAAGATCAGGTGATTACAGAACATTCTAGAAGAACATGTGATTATGGACTAATAGTATAGCCACTATAAAAAGTAGTATAAGTAGGAGTCCAATCCAACGAAGAACTCTATTGAGTTCTTCTTGAACATCTACCTAAGGTGATCACTAAGAACATTCACTGTCTATCGATAACACTAAGGCAGTACTAGGAAAGGTACAAGAGGAGATAAAGAAATATGCAAATGAAAAGAGAAAAAAAGTCGATGAGTACAAAGTAGAGAACTTGGTAATACTCAGCACCAAAGATCTAAAATATCAAATGGTCAGTAGAAGGACAGAAAAGCTGACAGAGAGGTTTGTAGGCTCTTATAAAGTAAAGAAGATTGTATTGGCAAATGTAGTTGAATTGGAGTTATCTAGTATAATCAGGATACATCTAGTAGTAAACATTAGTAGGATATGTAGATATATAGGGCAAGTTAAGGGGTAGAGAAAGGAGCAACCAGCTCTAGTTATAATCAAAGAAGAAGAGGAATAGGAGGTTGAGAGAATACTGAACAAGCAATGGATTAGAGGAAAGGATAAATATTTAGTATGATAGAAAGGATTCACAGCTGAATCCAATACTTGGGAAGAGATAGAAAACTTGAAGAACACAAAAGGAGCAGTTGAAGAGTTTGAAAAGGAATACTGATAGGATATAGAAGATGTAAGATGACAAGAAAAAGAAAAAGGAATGTTTAGAAGAGAAGAACTGCTAGAACGATTTATAGCAAAGAAACTATTTGGATAGTCAGATAAACAATACAACAAGGAATATTGGAAAAGATTAGAAAGGAATTAGAGACAATGGAAAGAGGGACAAACAAGAGGAAGAAGAACTTTAGAAACAATTTGGGAAGAAGAAGAAGAAATTGAGCAGAAAGAATTAGAAATTTGGAAATAGACAAAAGAGGATGAAGATGAAATAGACAACATAGTCGATCCCAACTATGAATTATAAAATCCTCAAGATGAGGAATCTTGAGAAGAGGGTGGTATTATAACTTAGTAAAACAGCTAAGTCATTATTTAATATTTCTTTTCTTTTCTTTTTATTTAATAAGGAAACCAAGCAAATGCATGAGAGGGAATGACTCAAAAGGAATGCACAGGACTTTATAAATACAAGTAAATACAAAAGGTATATAAGTAGTGTATAGTAATTAAATGAGAACTCCATCGAGTTTTTCTTGTCAACTCAAACTAGAAGGATAATTAAGTCATCTCAGGCTAAGTCACTACAAGAATCCTTAGTAATATTACACTCCTAAGTATATTATAACTTACTTTGAGGAGAATTCTTAAAGTTTAAAATAAGGCTCCTAGGGATATAGTCTACAATATATATACTGTTACAGTCTGTTTGTCTCTGATCCTACAGTCTAGTTAGCCAGGATCAGAAGTTACCAAGTCAAGCTAGTGATGAAGTACCTTCTGGAAAGTTTCTTTTACCTTTTATTATTTCTCCTTATTCACTCACTATTTTATTCCAAAATGATATACTTTTGCTGTCACCTCCATTTCATTTTATCTATTAAATTTTCCTCCTAGTAACAAAGCCTGAAGCTCATTCATTTTGCTACAAACAGTTGTATATTTGGTCTTGTACATAAAGTGTTTATTTGTAAGCTCTAAGACCAGTTATTTCTGTCTGAACTTAGGTACACATACCCCTTGTATTTCTTCTTGAACGTTGAATTAAGTTATTTCTATTTAGTTTTAGATTAGCATTCCTTTAGCTTTTGAAAATGTACCTGTACATCTATCTTGTCAGGTTATGGTATCCATTGGCCAAATATCTTCAATGCTAAACTTTTCCAAATTAAATGGGAGCAATTACCATATATAGTCAGACAATATGATATCTATCCTCTAAGCACGACTCCCCTGGCTTATTGTCAATGGCCAGTAATCTACTCTTCTTATTCCTCTAGTTGATTCTCCTGTTAATGTTACTTCCAAGAAATCTGTTCCTGGCTCTGACAATTACAAGAAATAGATCCATTTATAAACTAAGCATATACAATAGCTGGAATCTGACCTAGCTACTATAGAATTGATGTGAGAAGCTATTAAATATGGACAATATAAGCATGTTCAATCTACTACTTCTTCCAAAAATATATAGAACTGTCTTTATCAGTTTCATGTTATTCAAAGGTAGAACACTAATATGCACTATTATTTTCAAGAGCTTTATCTCAAAAAGTAGAATAAATATACCTCTATATTTGATTATATTGGATTATTTTTGAATCTAAAGCATTGTATTACTAAAGCTGATCACAAATTAAAGGATATACTTGTCATTCATGCTATACTCCACTCTTTTCCTTGCTTTAATATCTAGGATATTGTCAAGCAAAATCTTTTTGATAAAGAAAAAGACCTTACTTTAGATATTCTCACTATGGAACTCATCTCTATATATAAATACTCTGAATGCAATTGTCTTGCTAACAAAAAGAACAAAAAGGCCAAGTTTGATCAAATAGCTCTCTTTACCAAGTCCTTATTATCTTCAAATGACTCTAGAAAAAAGAAAAAGAAAGTAAAAAACCTTGACAAAGGAAAGAAATCTCAAACTCAACCTGCAGGCACCAAGTGTTATATTTGTGGCCAAGAGGGGCATTGGGCCCTAGAATATACATCTAGAACCAACAAGAACTCATTTTAGCCTAGAGGATCTACCAATCTTGCTATTGAACAGCTATAATCTTTAGGAGTACATAAAGTTGGAAAAATGCTCATAGCATTTACCAATACCATTTTGAGTACTAATATCCTTCTAGATTGTAGCACTACATCACATATGCTTACTAGCAAAGAGCATTTTATTACTAATACAGAGTCCTCTAATAAATTTGTTACTGTTGATAGCTATAACAAAGTCTCTGTTGCTGGTCAAGGTTTAGTTCTTTTCTTTGCAAAACTTCCTAGTGGTTGGTTAAACAGTACCCTTTATGATGTCCTCCATATTCTCTATCTAGGTGCCAATCTTATCAGTCTTAGTGTTCTCTATTATCAAGGAGTATCTGTTTAGAGCTTCAATAAAGAACTCATACTTTTCAAGAACAGCAAGGAGCTTTTTAAGGTCTCCTTAATAGGCTCTACTAGAACCTTGTATCACATTCAATGTACTTTCCCAGTCACTGGTACTGCTTACCTAGCTAGTGGTCTTCTCAGTATATATCTATAGTACCAACATATGGGACACTTGAGTCTCCAAGCTATAGACTTCATACAATGTCAAAATCTAGTCAAAGGCCTTGAAATTAGCATACCTCATGAGTTTGATCATATCTGCAGTAGTTGCACAAATGACAAATCACACTACTTTCCCTTCCCTGACTCTAGCAGCACTTGCTATACAAAAATAGAACTCATTGTCATGGATATTACTGGTCCAATATTGGTTTCAACCTAGGACAGCTTTCTCTATGCTTTAGCAGTTGTTGAAGTCAGTTGTAAATACCTAGTAGAAAGGCTTCTATATACTAAGAAAGACACTAGTGTGGCAGTCTGTAACATTCTGGTCATACTTGAAAGGCAATCTAAACTAAAAGTACACTGCCTATATTCTGACAATGGATTAGAGTTTGTCAATGACATTATATATACCTTCTATTACCACAATAGAATTATTCATGAAACTACTATCCTCTATACTCCAGAACAAAATAAAATTACTGAGCAAGCTATTGCTATATTTTTTGAGATGGTCTGTTCAATGTTATATACTACAAATGTCAACTTACAGTACTGGGGTGAAGCTTTCTCTTATATAGTCTATATTAGGAGCATGTCTATCACTTCTGGATTAAATGGTATCATTCTCTATGAGACATGGACAGGCCATAAGTCTAATATATCTCACTTACAAGTTTTTGGCTCATTGGGATAGACACATATACTGAAGCAAGTATGCAGAGGTAAACTGGAGTCTCAGATAGTAAAAGTCCAAATACTTGACTAGTGAGTAGATGAAGCAAAAGGCTATCATCTTGAAAACCTCAAAAATAGCAAGTTAATAGCCTTTCGAGATGTTAAATTCTTTAAAAATGACTTACCAAGTAAACTGGCAGTCATTGAAGTCCAAAATACCCCTGCCAGCAACAAAGAAATCAATACTCTAGTTGATAATGCTATTTAGAAGGATATTACCTTACTTCCAGGTCCAAAAGATAACTCTCTCCTCAAGAAATCCCCTTTTCTATCAACCATCCCACCACCTAATAACCTGAAAATTGACTCTTTTGCAAAAGTCAGCACATTTAGTAAAATTAAGGACTTCTTTTCTCTTCTAGCCCCATGTCATTCTGGTCATGAAAGGAAAGCTCCTAGCCATTTTGGACTTATAGCTACTGATAAGGTAACTATACTAGACAATGTTAATATTGCTTTTATTGCAGTCTTTGGAGAACCAAAAACTTACCAGGAGACTATTCATTTCCCATATCCAAAGTAGTAGAAGTAGGCCATAAAACTAGAGTTTGTGCAACTACAAAAATTGGGTGTCTTTGAAGTAGTCAATGGCTTACCTAATAGATGAAAGACTGTAGGCAGCTGTATTATCTTCCATGAGAAACAAGATAGGCATGGGAACTTAGTTAAGTTTAAGGCATATATAGTAGCTAAAGATTTCTTACAGATACCTAAAGAGAACTTCATAGACACTTTCTTATTTGTTGCAAAGTTTTCCACTCTCCGGATTTTCCTTGCTTATATAGTTTATCTGAACTGGGACCTTTATCATATTGATATCATTGTTACTTACCTCCATGGTCCCCTCAATGAAGAAATCTATATAACTATACCTGATAGTATTGAACATTCTAGATCTGGTCGCTATCAGAAACTCAAAAAGGCTCTCTATAAATTAAAACAGGCTAGGAGATAATGGAAAAAGCATTTGTATAAAGTTCTAATTAAATTTGGATTTATACATGCATTTGCTAATGACTGTCTTTATATTAAGTGTTACAAAGGAAAAATCATCTTACTAATCCTGGTCTATGTTGACAACATGACTATAACAGGACCTAATGAATACCACATAATTTCCTTCAAGTTGTTTCTAGATGAAGATTTTGAAATTACTGACTTAGGTGAGCTCAAGCACATACTTGGAGTTTTGGTCGCCAGAGATTGTTCAAGATGCCTCATTTATCTCAGTCAAATAGCCCACATTCAACACACTATCACTTGTTTTGGACTAGAAGACTTGACTCCAGTGTCTATATCTCTTGCTGTAAAACTTAATCTTACCCTATCCCAGTTATCTACAACTGAAGCTAAAAACATACCTTCAAGGATTATGCAAATGATATTCATTATTTGTCATTGGTAGACTTCTTGCTTTTTATAACACAAATAAGACCAGATATCCAATTTATGGTTGGACTTGTTGCATAGTTCAGCAACAATCCTAGAATAGCTTATCTGCAAACAGCAAAGCATATTTTATACTATCTCAAGTCTATGGTTGATTACAACCTTGTGTTAGGGAAATGAAAGAAGGGAAAATTTGATTTAGTAGGGTGGTCAGATTTTATTTGGGCTCAAGATTGTGATGATCACAGATTAACTAGTGGTTTTGTCTTTGATATTGCAGAAAGCTCTATCTCCTAGTCTTCCAAGAAATAGACTACTGTAGTGACTTCCTCTGTAGAGGCTGAGTATATTGCTTCAGCCAATGCTACCAAAGAAGCCATTTGGCTTTGTATTTTGCTTACTAAGCTAGACTTCCCTTCTACCACAGCAACTATAATTTATGCTGACAATCAGGAATACATTGCCTTAGCCAACAATCTAGTATCCTACTCTCATGCCAAGTATATGAACATTTGTTGTTATGAGTCACCTTGACTATAGAAAGATCTATTTATAGAATAACAGACAAGAGAATTGAACCAGCAAGCCTCTTGGCTGACTATAGAATACCATCAATATAAACAAGGGCAAATAGCATACTTGTATAAGTAGGTAGTACAATTGATTGAAAACTCTATTGAGTTCTCTTTGTAACCCTCAAAGACTTAGCTGCTGAGTCAACTCAACTTGAGTCATATAATACTTGTCATCATTTTATTCAAGAACACATCAAGTGCCAAAAGATCAAGCTTAACTATATCTCTACCAAGAACATGTTAGCTAATGTCTTTATCAAAGTCCTCTCTTGTAAGACCTTTGAAAAATTCAGGAGTCTTTTGGGAATCTTACTATCAGATTAATGTCTCAATGAGTGGGAGTAATAAAGTATTTTCTAGAAGGTTCCTTTTATCTTTTATCATTTCTCCTCATTCACTCACTATTTTATTCCAAAATGGCATACTTTTGCTATCACCTCCATTTTATTTCATCTGTTAAATTTCTCTTCTAGCAACAAAGTCTAAGGCTTATTTATTTTACTACAAACAGTTGTACATTTGGTCTTATATATAAAGTGTCTGTCTGTAAGCCCTAAGGCCAGTTGTTTCTATTTGGCCTTAGATGTACATACCTCTTGTATTTCTTCTTGAACATTAAATCAAGTTATTTCTGTCTGGTTTTAGATCAGTATTCTTTTAGCTCTTGAAGACATACCTATACATCTATCTTATTAGCTAGAGACAATTAAATATTATATAGTGATATTTAATTAGGTGCAGGACCACTCTAGGAGGTTGGTTTAGCATTCCAGGGATGGCATTGGTAGGATTTCCTTACATTTGTAACTTTATAACATTAGCCTACAAAGAACTATAATATACAGCTGGAGTACTTATATAAAGTCTAGAATAGGAGCTGTACAAGTGTTTGGTTTATATTGTGACCCTATAGAAGTAGAGAAATTAGGAGTTCAAAAGCAGAAATTATAAATAAAATAAAAATAAAATAAA